>Ga0214544_1005010_pt1 | contig 26062 bp, 13 predicted proteins | sample CNSS3metaG_FD_160074 | JGI IMG/M metagenome (GOLD analysis project Ga0214544, IMG submission 160074) | Root nodule microbial communities from cowpea collected in UCLA plant growth center, Los Angeles, California, USA - CNSS3 | ecosystem: Host-associated > Plants > Roots > Nodule | place: USA... | reverse complement strand
GCAGTGGTCAAAATAATTACGTGTCTCTACTGCCTCGGTTAAGAGAGAACCGAGGCATATTGCATCAGTGAAAAAAATAAATAAATTAAATTAGTGGTCAACGCGTTGAGTCAAATTTTTTTTTAGCCATATGCCTCGCTTATTATGACAACCGAGGCATAAAAGTTGAATTTAATTACAAAACTGCCACCGCGTGCTTTTATGCAGCGGGTCCGCATGAACCGAGGCATATACAGCGCTGTAAAAACTCTAAAATGTACTAGTGTTGACTGTTGCTAGAATATGTTGAAGCAATTATTTGTACTTCAAGTTATAAGCACAAGTTTTGTGAGGGAAATTTGTATAGTTTAAATCATATTATTTTTTTTCTATTTTTGAATCTTAATTTTGATATTATAACTTTTTGTTTCATATACATATCATATTTTAAAAAGATATGAAGTAGCTGACAAATATGAAAGATTAAAAGGGACATCAAGCATGGTCTATAACCGTTGGTAATTGCTAATTTTCGACAGAATTTTGACGGCCAAAAATCCATCAGTAATAGGCTTGTCTATAACCATTACCGATGAATCCTTCATCTGTTGGTAATTACCGAATGATTTATCCTTCGGTAATTACTTCTATTTCTAACGGATCAATTCGTTGATAATTACCAATGGATGAAGGATTCGTCAGTATGAGTACTACAACTACTACTGATGGATTTGATAATGTCGTCAGTAAATATTCATCAAACTGCAAAGTTTGTTCTGCATGTTTTCTATAACCATACATAATTAACTAGACTTGCAAATCACAAACATTTAGAAACAGACCTGCCAATTATAACATCTGATCCATTCTAAACAAATACATATCTAGTTCAACTACAACATTAAACGTAAACATATATCACAACATTAATTAAACATAGTGAAAGTATCAAATGTTTACTACTCAATCAAAGTAAAAACTAGTCCTTAGTAATACTACAAGCAGTCATCCAAGTCACATAAGTGAAAGTATCAAGTGTTTATTGTCAATCAAACTAAAACACTCAATCAAACTAAAAACTATAGTCCTGAGTAACTCTAGCATCTGGTCCTAATAGTCTAAGTAGTCATCCTAATCAGAGTCCTCAAGAACTGGTGTGGGCTAGACTGGTATGGGCTGGACTGTTACAGGCTGGACTGTGCTGGGCTGGACTGCTTCGGGCTGCTGCTAGGAGGGTGTTAGGTTGGATTGAGGTTGTTGAAGGGCACGGTGGTCAGGAGGCAATAATGTTAAGACCAGATTGTGTATGTTTTGAAACTGGCCTTTTAATTCCTCATAAGCCTGATCACGGGCTTCTAGTCTTTGTCTAAGGTACGTAACGTCCTCAGCACTGGAAGAGGAAGAAGATGGTTGGTGCTTGAGGCTACCGCTTGCACTTGAGTGTGTAACAAGTTGGCCTGCCCCATATACTCTTCCTTTATTCTTTCCACCAACAACCTCAACCCAACACCGAGTCTTAATTGTGTCTTCCATTGTAGGATCAACATTAGGATCTGATGGACCAACACAAGAGCCTTGCTCAGATCTGACCTATGAAAGTCTATTTTCAAATCCTTCCTATTAAGTAAACAAAAAGGTATTAGTGAAATAGGGTCAATATTATACTTTTATGGGAAAGAAATGAAAGTGTTTCTTACATGGGTCCTCTGAGATATTTCATCAACATACTCGTTGGATCCTTTACAGATATGGGTTTGTTGAAAAACCGCATCAATGTGCACATGTCGTCCAAGCTCTTGTGCCTATAAAACAAAATATGGTGTTACTTTTTAAGCAGAAATTATTAAAATTCTAAGTGATGAATTACTTAAGAGAGAAGTTTATTACCATACGAATGGCGTGCTCATGAGTAGTTATGGAACTGCCTGTGTGTAGGCTCCTACCCTTGGGGTAGCTTTGTTCCTTTGGGCTATAACACATTTATTGCGATAGGATGCAGAATTCCAATGTTCCAGTAATTGATTCCACACATCATCCCCAAGCCAATAAGGTTGATGTCCTGCATTCCTGGCCTCTCTAAACATCTCCGAGAGCCTATATGAAGCTCTAGAGTTAAAATTTGTGTGAATTTGAGCTTCATGCTTAGGTATTCACTAAACCTTCCTCCGCGACAATGAATAAAGTACAAATCATCAATTGCATTGCACTATAACATACACAGTTGTTAAATTTTAAAAAAGATTGATGATATGTTTACCTTCAAAATGTTGCCAAAATACATCTCTATCTGCTAGAGGTATTACTCCCCATGTCAGCCAAGCAGTCAAATATTATTGCTTAATAGACCTTATGATGGCCTAGGAAGCAACTCTAGAAGGATAAAACCTACACATGATTTAAGAAAATTAATGCATAAAAGGGCAAGGTAAAATAAGTCATGTAAAAGAAAATAGTTAGGGTTAAGATGGGAGAAGTTATTATTACTCTTTCCCATAAGGTTAAATCATGGGTTGTTCATGGGGAGGAGGGTCAACAATAGAAGCATCTGCATCAGTGGGACCAGAAGAGGCAAGAATACTAGGTGAAGGGACTGATGATGGAAAAGGTATAGCAGCAACAACAAAGGGTGAGGAAGAAGGTTGTGGTAACACAACAGGGGGTGGCATGGGCACCATCACGGGAGGTGGTGTGGGTACCATAACAGAAGGTGGTGTGGGTACCATAGGAAGGCGTGGTGTGGGTACCAAAGGAGGGCGTGGTGTGGGTACCATAAGAGGAGGTGGTGTGGGTACAATCACAACAGGTGGTGTGGGTACCATTACAGGAGGTGGTGTGGGTACCTTAACAGGAGGTGGTGTGGCATCTACAATAGGAACGGATGAGGATGGTAATGGTGTGGCTGCAACACCTTGGGAGGTTGACTGTAAGGCTGCACTATGTGTGTCAGCAAGAGTGGATGGAGTGGATGTGGATGGTCTTGCAAGAGGAACTTTTATCAGGTAGCGTGGCCTTTTTGGTGCCCTTTTTGCTCTAGGTTTTGCTACCTCTTTCCCCTTACCGAGATTAGGTGGACCCCCGGATGACATTGTAAACTATTTTCAACGAATACTATATATTAGAATAAATAAACGATGAATATTAATGTCAAATTATACGTACAAATATTAAAAAGTAAAAGGTCATATTACAACTACACAACAATAATGACACATAATACAAATTATAAATATTAAAAATTAATCATCATCATTGTCATCGTTCGTGACTTCATAATTCTCATCATCATCATCATCGTTTTCTTCTTCTTCCTTTTCTTCTTCTTCTTCTTCTTCTTCTTCCAATTTTTCACCATCCCCACCAAGGTCATGCAATGTAGAGACACCTTCAGCTTAAATTATTTCATGGGCATGTGACCTTTCATCAACTTGACTACATGAAACTAGAAAATAGGTTAAAACTAATGAAGAGTTAAAGCAATTAATGGGAGAACATTTTTTGAGTTTGAAGAGAAGAAAGAAAGAAAGAAAGGAATGAAGAGAAAATAGAGACAAGATAGGTAGTAAGGGTTGGTGGAGGACAGGGTATTAGTGATTCACGCATGCCTCCTCCTAAACTCTTAACTAGTTTGTAGCCAAGTTGGGTTTAAGAGGTGGTTTTTTGATTTTTAAGTTTTTATTTAGTTTCAACATTCACTTAATCAAGTTTATCATATATAAGCAAATTTTAGGTCATTTGCATGACATAATTTTTATGTTACTTTATTCAAGCATTTCATTAAACACTTGGTGAAACCATATTCTTCATTGAGGCATTTTGTCAAACAGTTTCTGATTTTGCATTTAGGTTTAAAATTATGACAACCTAGTACCTAGAAAACATTTGTGGCATGTTTCAAAACAGTTCTGCATATTGTGTAGGCCATTATAAAGCTCACACTCAATTCTTTGAAAATCGTCATATTTAACCTTTAAAAAGTTGAGTTGAGATAACTATTTCACAACAAAAATGTGCATGAAAACAAGCAGTAAACTAAAATTGGTAAAAGCAGAAACAAGGACATACTCAACAAACATAAAATGATTAAAGGAACCTAAGAAACAACTCAAAACTGAAATCCTACCTAAACCTCAAAATTTCACTACCTAAAACCCCTAAAAACACTCTTAAACAAGGCTAAAACTAAGGTTATGCTAAAGCATGAGTAAAACTAGAAACAAACTACCTATACAAGGTTAAAATGACTTAAGAAAACTTACTCCTAAATCATAAACTATCAACTACAAGATTTACCTAAAATAACTACCTAAAACCAAGACTAGTCTACAAAATTAATCCAAATGCATATGCATGTAGTAAGCTAACCTATGGAACTATAATCTAACTATCCTAACAGGTCTCTATTGCCAAAATATGACTAGAAAATAATTCACACTGCTAAAACTAACTACAACTCAAAATCTAGGTACTTAAGACCAAAAAGTAGCATTACATTATGTTAAAACTGCAAAAATTTAGAACTGGGGATAACTTCTACACAAAACTCTTATAAAACTAGTTGGACAACTTCTAATGAGCAAAAGAAAATTGGAAAATAGATCAAAAATCATAATGAACATGGGAATTAAAATCTGCCTAGTGAAAATCTCTAAAATGAACTAGAAATTGGTCAACATGAGCTAAGATAACCCAAATCAGCTAAAGAAATGTTAAGCATGATGCAAACACAATCTAATTAGTGTATGAATGATGAAAACAAAGGTAAAAGTCAGGAATAACAGGGTGCACGAAAATTGATGTGTGGAGAATCAAAATTTAAGTATTTGATAGCAAAAATATGCATGAAAACAACCTAATCTAAAACGTCAACTAAAATTTATCTAAAATAGTTCCTAAAAGTTTTAAGTAGTAAAATACAATTAAAACCAAGGTTAATCACTGCAAAATATAAAGGAATGAAATTGTAATATATGCACTACATTTATTTAAGCAAAAAGAAGAAGAGAAAAAATAGCTTCCAAAATTGAACTCTACCACATAAATTGTTTTTTATGCTTTATCACAATCAAACAGAAATCTAATCATGCAAGCAAGTTGTAAATGATAAAACTAAGTTAAAAAACTACACTTATATACTAAAGAAAACTAAAGATGCATAATATGACAATATCAACCTAGAAATATGCTAAACTAAGCTCAAATAGCTTGGTTTAGGTGTTTTCATTGAATTATAGTCGTTAATTTGTATGGGTTTTATTGATGGAGTAAAATTGAATCAAAGAAGGAGTCAAGAAGAGTTCAATGGAGCATGAGGAATAGCTAAATACAACATAATAACAACCTAGTGCATAAAAGCTGTTAGGATGAGTTTTTAGCTTTACAGAATGAGTTTTTGCATTTTGGAATTTAGTGAGGGTGGTGATGGCCTTTGCTGCCTATCACTGGCAGATTTAGGGATTGGTTGTTGCAGCAATGAATTTTCTTGATACTGTTTTAGTTTAGTTTTTAATTATGTTTTGGTCCAAAATTAATTTTGTTTTGGTGTTTTTAGAATTTTAGGTTTGCTAACATGTTTCATTACTTAGATATAGTTTGTCTTTGTTGTTTTAAGGATAGAATTTGTTTTAAATTGTTGTTTAAGATTGAAGAGGTATAGTTCTGGTTTTGAGTTTTTGCATCTACCTAGATTACCACATTTTAGGTTGAAAGAGTCTTTATACTTGTGCTAATTCCGCCATGCATGCATAGTTTGAGTAGGTTTTCATAAAGAGTTAGTGTTGATCACTTTTTGCATTTTACCTTGTTTAGACTTGTGCTATAATTGAAATTCTTCTTTGTGTGATACACTCATGGAAATGCTCCTACTCTTAAATTTAAACATTTGACCTTAGTGTTGACTTTCACTTTTGAGGTTCAAAACCATGCACAAGTTGTTGAAAACCTCTAAAGACAATTAAATACACTTGTGCATAGTTGATTGAAGGAGAATTAGGGGAATTTTTTGCAACTAATCAAATTACTACAAAAAAGAATCATTGAAGAGTTTAAGTTTGACTGCATAGTTGACTTTTTGTCTTAAAGCTCAAATGCAAGTTGTACATGTTGGAGACCTTTAAAAGAGATATCATGTGAAGTGTTGAAGGCAAAAAGAACCATTGGACTGCACTTAACAAATGCACATGGCAATAAAACATGGCAATGAAAAAAAAAATGGCAGCCCAGAATCGTGAAATGCACATCAATCACAGAAGAACAAACAAGAAACAAACTACATCAATTCAATACTACATCAATTCAGCCACGACTCTCCCATTTTTTTTTTTGAATTTATATATATATTTATATATTTGTTAAAATTATATTATATATTATTTATATTAAGTTTATATTATGGAAAATTATAATAAAAGATAAAATAAAAAATTTTAATGGAGACATTAATTTATAAAGGAGATTAGAGTTTTTTTTCTGACAATAAGATCTTTCCACCATGTAAATTATCATGAAAGGTTGTTAAATACAAAGAGATAGATTGGGAAATAGAGGTTGGGAAACACATAGATTGAGATTGATGTATACATTCTTGCATGATCTCTCACAAATCAAGGTTAGTATCTTATTATGATTTATGTATGTTAGTTTATGATTCTTTTTAGGATGTTTCTTCCAAATTAAGTTTATCCCAAATTAATATAAACCCTAATTATGATTTTAGGGATTCTTTTATGAAATTGGTATGAACTATAATTATAATTTTTCCTAAATTATTATAACCCTTAATTATGAAATTTAGGGATTATGTGTTTTTCGCTACCTATGGTAAATTATTTTTTTAAGTTTTGAATTTATACAATATTGCTTATTTAATTAAAATAGTATGAGTTTTGTTATGTTTTGCATTGTGATAATTGTGATTTATGAACATAAATTTTATTTTTTCTAAATAGGTGAGAGGTGATAAATTTATATTTGAAAGATTATGATAAAAAGTAAAAAAATTGATTCCTTTTTTTGAAAGAGGAAGGTTTGTGATAAAGATGAAAAAAAAATGCATTTACGTTAACTAAACTTGAGAAATTTAATAAGAACCAAGAATTTAAGACAATGAAAAACAAATCTCTAAAGTTCTTAGAGTTACACATAATGAATTTAAAAATTCATTAGAACGTGATTTGGGAAAAACGACATCAAATTTGACAATACCACCAAATCAAATTGATGAGATACGAATGACTTATCTAAAATGGTATAATAGCATGATATAATAACGAATGATAGTAATATTTTTTTGAATTATACTATTATGTGTGTTTGTTTTAAGAAGTGGAAATGAAGAGAAAAAATGAAGAGTTTTTCTTCTTAAAAAAATTATATATAACAAATCTAATTTGGCCCCCCTACATTTTTTGTCCAAGTTCCGCCACTGACTACATGACCCATTCTCTAGCATCAAAGTACACACTACCCAAGCTGCCCCTTACCTGGTTATTTCTCCTCCAATATGCGTTCACCTTGCACTATCAACCTTTGTTCCACCACTTTGTCTTTGGACCCAGACCGGTGCAATAACAACCGTAAACCAACTTCACAAAAAATAGTTCTTCAACTCTAGCTTCAAATTCAAACCAATTGGAAACTAAATTAAACAAATTCAACAAATTGAACACTGATTTTCAATTAAAACACGTCCAATTGGATTGAACATCCCCTGAAAACAACACTCGCCCAAAACACACCTGTTTGATCCTAGCGAGAGAGGTGGTGGTTGCGGCGAGCTCGAGAGGAAGTAACTGGACAAGGAGAAATGAAACTCCTCTTCCACAAGTTGGAGGGTATGCATGCCTTCTACTTTCTTATGGTGGCTCGCCGGCAAACGGAGTGGTAGGGCAGCAGATTGGCAAGGCTTAGATGAAGAATTTGGCAGAGGGCTTAATGGCAGAGTGAAATTAGGGCAAATGAAAGGGAAAATGAAGGACATAAATTGGGCTTAAATGAACGATTGTGGCAGAGAGAAAAGGGAAAATGGTAGAGAAAGCAAACGAAAGTGAAATTGGGGGAGGGAATGTCAATTGAAATTCTGATTTAATTGACAACATTACCGATGACCAAGATCTATCGGTTAATCCGTCGGTAAACCTACTTTACCAACGGATAATTCTGTCGGCACATTCAAAACCAAAATTCATCGGAAATTTCGCCGGTAAAGTAAGTCACCAATATCATTCACGCCTTTACCGACGGATTTAAGCCGTCGGTAAAATTAAGAGTATGATCCGTCGGTAAATCCTTCAGAAAGTTATCATTACCGATAGAAGAAAATCTATCAGGAAAAGGGCGTTGGTAATAAGACATTTTTTTGTAGTGACGTATGTTGTCTCATTTTCCAATCATTGTATTGAAAATCTATCACCACATTAGATGCAACCCCTTAATTGTCCAACCATCGTTGTCAATTGTAATAGTCCAAAAAAAATATCAAAACTAGAGGAATAACCCGTGAGCTCGCCCATTGGCAAGTTAGATTGGCTACCTCAACCCGCTCCTCTAAACGGGTTGGCCCAACTTGGTCCATTTTCATAGGGCCTAAATTGGATTGGGTTAAAATTGGTCGGACCAATTCATTTTGCCATCCCTAATTTGATATTTGAAATCACCTAAGTTAGACATACAATCGTGTGTAGAAAAAATGTTGAAACTAATGTAATATTGAAGGGATGAATTAGATATTAAGTGTAGAACTATCAAAATGGGTAACTCAGCCCAACTCGACTCGACCCACCATAGGATGATCATTTAGTGAGCCAACCCAACCCGACTCACTTATTAGCGAGTAAAAAAATTCGAACCCAGCCCGGTCCACCATGAGTTAGTGGATTCAACGGGTTGACTCACAGACTCACTTAATTAAAAAAATACAATTTTTTTTTATTTTTTTTCAGTCAAAACTAAGTTATAATTCTAATTAAAATTTAAAACCCAACTTAACAAAAAAAAATACTTATGTGACTCTTTATTTGTGGGTTAGTGAGCCAATCCAGTTCACCACGGGTTCAACTCAGGTGAGCCGGGTATTAGATGGACTGGGTCAAAAATCAACCCGTATTAAAGTTTGTAAAAAAATTTCAATCCAACCTGAAATCTTGGTGGACCGGGTTGGCTCGCAGGTTCCAACATATTTTGACAACTTTAATTAACCGATTAAAATGAATATTTCTAGGAATAGATTATTTGTTTAGTACATGTTCATTTTATAAAAAGATAGAAAGAGAATTTGATGAAGATTATTCGGCTAGTTAATTGTATGCATTAAATTTACTTCTCCTCTTTAAGAAGAATATTACTAAATAAATAGTCTATTTCTAAATTAGTAATTTTAAACATTTAATATTAAATTATCCATAATGTTAATATTTAATTAAGTTCGAATAACAACATAAAAATTAAATAAAATTAACTTTGAAAATAAAAAAAGTAAAAAAATACGAATAATAGAAAAAATATTAAATTACGAAAATTAATGTTTTTCTTTTCTTTTGAGAAAATATAAATCTATTAGTTTCATAATATTTCTATGTTTCAAATATAATCTTAGAAAATAAAATTAAAAAAGCTATAAAATAATGTTTAAACATAAAAATAAAATCATATGAAATAAAAAAAATCTTAAATTAGTGTCATATCAGAAAAAAAAATGTTAATTGTATAGTTTTGTAATGACCGGAGAAGGCGATGCCCCTACCTAGAGACATTTCAAAGTAATCCTTTCTTAATCTATTCTATAACAATAAAGGGGATTCCTCTTTTTTATCCACATTTCATAATGTCCGTTTTACCCTTAATTATTTTAAAAATTAATTATTTTATAAATAATTTACTTTTAATATTTTTATATAAATCTCTTTTATTTTAAATCATTATTTAAATTTTCTTTTCACATATTTTTTTTTTAATTTTATATTTAACTATTTTAAAAATTATATATTTGTTATTAATCTTAAATTTTTTAAAAATTAAAAAATGTAAATACACATGCGCAACAACGTCTTTTAGTTGCTTCTAATGTCCTTTGTTTTTTTTTTTCACATATAATTGTCATCACATCAAATCAATGGATATATAACTTTGACAGAATAGATAAATATAAGTTATATTTCATATTTTTATTATTTTAACTTCAATGTTTTTAAACTATTGGAGATCATAATTCTTACTTGTATTTACTTTATTCTTGTATTTACACCTAATAAATAAAAAAATACACTATAAATCTCATGTTAATGTGCATATTTGTGCATAATTAAACAAATTTTAATATTTAAAAAAGAATTAAAAAAAAAGTTAGATATATTTTTTAACTATATTGAATATATTTGTTACATGATATTTAAAAAAATATCAAAACATTAGATAGAATTATATTTAATTTAGCACCCAAATATATAATTTTAAATTAAATTAATTAATTATATAAGAAAATAAAATAAAAGATAATTATTCATAAACTTCTTCAAACCGTAAAATATTATAATATAAAAAACTAAAACATTTTTTTTTTACTTTAATAGGTATCTTTATAAAAAAAATATATTAAACACTGGAAAAAGTCATATATTTGAGACTAAAAATTTCTTTAAGCCTAATAACATATTAAAAATAAAATAAATACATAACAAATATTTTCATACAACAAACTTTGGAAGGTTGACATTTAAATAATAAAATTTTGCATATAAGTTCACAAAATTTTCTTTAATTAACAAGTTTATCTTTTACAGTTTGTACCATAATAATGTATATATATAAAAAAAAAGGATAAGTTTGAATGAATTTATATCAGATACTAGTCTACTAGATTTTCAAAAATTATATCTCCGATAATATATTTATTAACAAGTTATGAGACTTAATGAATAGACATATTACTTTATCCGGATAATTATATAAATAAAAACTAAATAAAATTAACTAAGAAACATATGACACATTAGTAACTTATGCAAACACACAGAACATGCAATTTTGGGTTTGTTAGGTAGAAATAAAACAGAAAGAAGTTTTCTCAGAACAAATATCTTGTGTTCAAAAATTCATTATACATGGAGATGAAGTTAGGTTTTCGTGGAGAAAAAAAAATACTATATATGTAATTAATTTGCTTTAATATATATTTTTAATTATATACATATTTTGGACATGACATTAATAATATTATATATATATATATATCGCTATATTTTATTATATAAAAATAAATGTTATTTATTAATTTATTAGTTTATATATATATAAATTGTAGATATATATTTTCATTGAAGTTTTCCCACAATTAATATTACCTCACATTATTAGTTCAGCAAGAAATATTTAAGAATAAAATAAATATTTTTTGGACCAAGATTATGTATTGATTGAGTAACCATCCGACCTACGAAAAGAATTAGTTTTAGCTTTGTAATAAAACTGAAGTCATTTTCTTTGTTAAGAAAGAAGAAAAATTTTTTTTGTTAATTATTTATGAAAATTTAAATGGTTAGAATTTAACATATATTAGACTTAATTTACAATTATGAAATATAGAAAAGAAAATAATAAAAAAAATGAAAAGTAATAAAAGAATGTTTTAAAAAGATGAAAATAAAATAATATGAGTTAAAAGAAACTCTTAAACAATATCATATATCACGTACTTGTACCAAAAGAAGTGGTGACCGAAGAAGAGAGTGTCTCTACTAGAAATTACAAAATATAAAAATTAAATTGAGAAAAATGAATGTTTTTTTTGAAAAATAAAAAGTTATGTATTTTTTATTTAATTTAATAAAATTAAAAAAATTACTAAATTGAATTTTAATTTATTCTATGTTTCAAATAGTATTAAAAAATAAAATAATAAAAAAAATTAGTAAAAGAATAATTTACAAAGAATGGAAATAAAACTATGAATAAAATAAAAGTATGGTATAAAAAACAAAATACTGTGGTGCTGCAGTCACTCACGCGTATAGGCAGAGGTGGTCCAACATAAGAAGAGAAGAAAAAGGGTTAGGTTACGGCCTTTAGACACCCTAACTCATAAGAGAGAGGAAAAATAATTTCTAACCTAAATACAAGGAAAATTTAATGCGGCATGTGTTCATGGAGGCTTCATGAATACATTTGCCTCTCTTGCTTCTGCATAACAAAGTATGTTGTTTTTTTCTTTCTTTTTTCTCTTTCATGTCCCTTTATTTCTTTCCTTCCTCCTTTTATAGGAGAAATTTGGTGAAGTCAGCAACGAGGTTTAGTTTTGATATGATGATGACATCTATCACGATATAAATTTACCTCTTAGAACCTTCCAAAGTTTTCTATAATTTATTTTATTGTTGCACTTCCCTTTTATCTTTCCTTTCTGTTGTGAACACTATTACATATATTACTTTTAATAACATCTAAAAAAATGTTGCTAAAGCTTAAAAAAATGTTACTATTTGCAAATGTAACATTTATCACATGTTATATATAGTGTATGTTACCAAAATATTTTAGTAACATTTTTACATATTATTAGTATCATTTCTAAAAATGTTACCAATTAACATCTTTATTAACATCTGAAAAATGTTGTGAATTTAATTTTTTTGTAACATTTGAAAAATGTTACCAATACATTTTCTAACATTTAATAAAAATGTTACCTATATAGTTTGTAACATTTAAATGAATGTTACCAATTATCTTAGTTTACAAAGAAAGGTTATGAATTGTCTTTTTGTAACATTTTAAAATTGTTACTAATTTATCTATCTAGAAATAAGGATAATATGTTTTTTTTTTTTAAATTGAAACAATCCTACGATAATATTTAGGTAAAATTCAATTTAGGCTTCTTGTTGATACTATGCATTCTAGCCCCTAACGTGAATTGTGCGAGAGAAAAGGCTTCATAATAGTCCAAAGGAGATAATAGTCCAAAGGAGAAATGCAAGCACAAAAATATTCTAATTCTTTCATTTGAATACAACCACAGTTTCTGAATACTGTATCCACTCAAATCAAATATTGTCTATGTATAAATTGTCCCATAAAATGCTACAAACAAGTACCTAATTGTACTAGCATCATGACTTGCTAGGCATCAACAAATAAAGTCTGTGACAATAAGAAAAAAAGTTTGCAACAATAAGAAAATATGTTCTCAACCAATTGCAAATACAAGTAATGTACACAACCATGACAAAGTCCTTATTTTTTCCCACTTTTCTTGAGCTTAGCACCACTAAAATTTCCTTTTTGTGGTGTCTTTGCTTTCAACTCATTCAATGTCCGTAAAAAAAACATAATTAAGAATAAATAGGCTTATACCATCTTGAAAATCAAATTGAATGTATTGTATTAAATTATTATTGAAAGAAAAACAATGCTTTAACCTTCAGAACTGATTCAATTGGATAACTTTCTTCAAGGCTTGGATCCACTAGTTTGTGAATACCTTTTCAAGGATTACCCTGTGAATTCAACACATAAACTAAAATCAACACAAAAATTTGCCTGTTTAAATATTCATGACTTAACCCCTAACACACATCAAGTAATATATTCAATACACACATCAAACAATATATTCAATCTCAATCTCAACAGGAAAATACACTAAAAACTAAACAATACAAGAAGGGAAAATGATTAAATATATATGAATCATGTCTTGAAGTATGAAAAATACATGCAAAGGAAAATGATTAACTAAGAAATGAATAAATGAATAATAAGGGAAGGGGAAAACATGTAAAAACAAGTATTACTATCATATGTAAAGAAACAAATAAAAAATTACTATATTGGGAGACATAGTGGGAGGATGCTCGGGCATATTTAAATCTTTTAAAACTTTGGCCTTCTTTGCTTTAGATTCTTTTGATTTACTATAAAATTTATAAAATGATAATTAACATCAATTTTAAAAATTCATTAACAAACTAAAAACACAACTAATTGATGTTAGATGTGATGAATTTACCTTTCAACATGTTTCCTTTGAGGTTTTTCCTCCTTCCGCTTTTTCTTCCTATGAGAGTTAATTTTGTCCTAAATTTGAAGAGAAAAAAATGAAACAAATTTACAAGGATGCATATATTTACAATAAGCGAACAAACAATGACCTAAAATGATGTTAAATAAAACCATACCTTCATATCTCTTTCATTTATATTTGGATTCCACATGCTAGAAAATTTTGGAATTGCTACTGTTGGAAAGCATGTCTGCAGCTGAGCCAAAAATGTTTTAAAAGTAGTAAACATTTCAGTTTTGATGGCTTCCACTTGTTCTTGTAATTTTACTTGCATCTCCTCTTGTATCTCTACTCTAGCATTCCTTTTTACTTCATCTATTATTTTTTGGATTTCAATTGTAGACTTAGTTCCCCATAAATCTATAGGTGCAACCCCTTTTCGATATGTGTGTACAAAGCCAGGTCTCTCTTTACCCAAGACTTGGGAAAATAAATCATCCTGAGTTGTGCTTTCCTCTACTTCAGGGTGTAAAGTAATGGCCTCCTCAAGCTCTGACTGAAAATCAAAGCACATCTACTTAATTTGAAAGAATTATAAGTGTCAAACAAAATTAAGTATAAATGATAGAGATGTTCATACAAAAATTCTACTTGTTCCATCCTTTGTCTTATTTCCATTCTTTGACTTATGTGTCAAAAGGAACATTTCTACACGGGAGGGCTCTTTAGCATCAACATTCTTCATCCTCTATTAAAATTAAAATATGTAAGATTAGTTCAACCAATTTTCCTACAAAAGCACAAGAAAAATTGTCCTTAACTAGTTTTCTTACCTCTTCTTTACGAATTTCTGCAAAGATTTTTGATCCAGTGGTATGGACAAATGTATACTATGCTCTGCTAATTTATTCTTCTCACTACGTTCCTTTAAAATAAAAACACTACATTAGCAAAGGAAAAATTTAATCACAAAGTAAGAAAGTAACCCAACCAAAAGGTAGGAAAAAAGATCAAATATGTACAATTCAACATCTAATTAATATGAGAATTAACATCCAATACCAACAAACAGAACAAAATAGCACCTCTATCACATAAGGAGGAAATAACATAGCTAAAAATAAACTATAAATTACTATTACCTTAGCCATGTTAGATTTCCAAAACTTAATAAGTATTTTCCACTGTTCAAGTGGAATAATGGATGGTCAATTCTTTAAATTGTACTCTTCCTTCATGTTTGGCTTGAAGAACTTCTTTTTCAAGTGACATTTGTGAGTCCTCCAACTTGAACCAATACTTTGCAAGACCCATTTTTTACCACGTTCTTCTATATCAAACTTTGACTACACCAAAACATATTTGAATTAACATTAATATCAATTCAGAAATAACTTATGTGTTCAAAATAAAACCATAAAGTCATTCCAAATGGAAATAAACAACATTCAAAAAGTCCAAAGTCCAAAGTCCAAACCTTGTTTTGACTATCCCACAAAGTCACAAGAATGGATTTCGTCTAATTAACATTTCAACATTTCAACATGGTTACACCATTGTCCCATCATTAACCAAAATGAAGAAGTATTCCAGACATTGCTTGTAGTAAGGTTTTCTTAAATTTAAAGGTAGATGCCATTTCACATTCATTAAGCAGACGATACTCATACTAAAAAACAAGTAAACAAAGTATCTTATGAGAAACATACTCATCACTGGTAGAGAAACATTCATTTTTGAAGGAAATTAATGAAATACATTGTCATGCACCAAACAATTAATAAAGATTTTGAAAACTTGTTGGCACTTCGATTGTCACATGTAATTCAAAAATCATGAAATTTCAATACAAAGGCAGATTTAAATCTAAGTGGCCCCTGTAAAGAATTGGCTTCCGACAAAATGCAAGGACCTCATTTGATGTATAACACAAATCTTACCCAATAAGAAATGACTTCAGCTATTGTCCCTACTGCAATATCTAAATATAAAGATGTCACTATGGTGATATCCAAATATTATATGTTGTCAATTTATAAAAAAGATAATATCATAAATATCACCGATTGAAGATTTAAATATTTTAAAAATATTTTCAATATACAATTACGAAAGAAAAAAAATGTTGTAAAGAATGATGTGGCATTATCATAACTTCTAATGACTTTGATTATAAATTAAATGACTTTTCAAAGATTTACTTGACCTTTCACAATTTTTATGTATGTATTACTTATAAACTGTCATAGTCCCTAATTCCACTTTAATTTTTGCTGTTATAAGCATTTAACTCCCATTAAGTAAAACCACAAATTTATAGCTAGAGTGATGATTTGTAGTAATTTAACAACCATCAGAAAATTTGTGAAACTTCTATACACAAATTATATTTTGTAGCAGTTTTACTTCATTAGATTGAAGACACATTTAATCACTCATCTGCAGAGTATCAAAACAGAACTAAAATACATTTGTAATGTAAGGAACCTAACTCATATAGTTTCTACACAAAAGGACCTAAATGCAAAGATAATATAAGAAGGCACCTTATCTTGTTTGATATACAGAGAGAGGAATGAAGTTACCATAATCTTGAAGAAGAACATACTACAGAGGTGAGGGGAAACTTTAGCAAGAATCAAAATATACATAATACATACAGAACAAGATGTGTCAAACTTTATAAAATAAAAGAATTACTCGTATTTGAATCTTGAAACAAATAAAGCAAGTATGAGTTGCTTTGTCTTTATCATAAAAAATAAATAATGTTATCTTATCTTGAAACTGATCCAAAAACAGTGACAAATTTGTATAACTCTTTACACTAATATATTGACATTAACGTTCAATCTTGGTCCAAAATCAATTCAGAAATAAATAGATAGCATATATCAATGATGAGAAAAAAATGATACCTTGACTGTTTGCCACATATCCTCCCAATTATTTTTCAACTCTCTCCAAGTTGTGTATGTCAAAGGAGCAATGTGTGCATTCCTAGCCAATGTTCCCAAATAAGAGCTCAAGGCAGCCCTATATTGACCAATAGGTTGGCCAAGAATATTTAGTCTAACTTGGTGCGATCTTCATGACTCAAACCATGAGTCTTAAGACACTTTGTTGAACCCCTTTTCTTCTTGATAACAAGACCTGTTTTAATAAATGACAAAAGAATAATCTTGTTTTTGTATTTTTTTTCTAAAGAATATATATTATCAAGTACTTTACACTTACTATCATTGTTAATCAAATAGGGTGCCAAGGGTGTTAGGCAAGGACTTGATGTTGTCTCCTCTAGCTCATTAAGAATTTCAGTCATTGATCCACTTGGCCATGAAGCCTTACGCTTCTTGGTGTATGTTTGAACTTCTTGATAATTAAGGTTATCTTCCATTGAGTTGGTAACCCATGAAACTTTACCTCTTGCCCTTATTGTACCACTGTAAAAAAATAAAAACATAAGCAATTTAAATAGTGAACTCAATCATCAAGTGACTCTTGTCTAGGTTCTTCTCTTGTTTTTCCATTATCTGTTAAACTTGCATCAATGGTTGTTCCAGGTACATCGTCCCTAAACCAAATATTTTCATTTTCATTAACCGTAAATTGAACAAACATTGAACTTCTTAATTGATCATCCAAGTGCTTTTCCACATCTTCATTCTCTAGATCACTATATATATCAAACAAACCTTTAGGGGTGGTGTTAGTAACAACATGCCAATCATCATTTGGATCTTTTGTATAATACACTTGCTTTACTTGAGATGCAAATACAAAAGGATCATTTTCATATATCAACCTTGGAAAATTTATGAGTACCAATCCAAAACCATCTTGTTTAATTTGAAACCAATGACATTTGAACAACACAAACTTGAAATGTTCATAGTAATCCAATTCAATTATATCTTTCAAAACTCTATAGTAGGTAACATTTTCTACTAACGGATTTTCATCTTTCTTGCTTCTAAACTTGATTGCAGATGAAACAACCATAACCCCTGAATTTTATGTTTTTCTTTCACGACTTTCAATGACAAACTTGTAGCCATTTATTGCATATGCAGAAAATCTTCTCGCAACTGTATTTGGCCCTTTAGACAACCATTTAACATCTTCACTAACATCTAAATTCCTTACTCGATCTTCAAACCATTCATGAAAAGTAAGACATTGATCTTTAGCCTTATTCCATTTTCTTGTTGAACCTTGACGACTGTGACTGAAAACAAATTCTTCATGTTGCCTACATAAAAAAAATGAATATGCTATATATGTTAAGTAAACTATAATAAAGTGTAGTAATAATATGTATTCTTGAGTATGCATATCTTCTTACTTGAGAAATGGTTTGATAGCTTCAGAATTGAATAACACATATCGATGAGCTTGCTCCCATGTAAGAGGATCCAAACTTGCCACGACTCCATCTCCTATAGGACCATCTAAACTCCTTGCTGGTTTATTGAATTTTGTTTGGATATCATTATCTAAGTACCTTGAACAAAATGTCAAACATTCATTTGCTATATACACTTCTGCAATAGAACCCTCTGGATAACGTCTATTACGCATATAGTTCTTTAACTTAAGAAGAAACATATAAGCATAAAAGTATAAAACTTAAGTACAAATTAAGAAGAAACCTACAAAAGGACAAAAATATAAATCAAATTACCTCTCAATTGGATACATCCAACGGTAATGCACTGTCCTGCAATTCTAGCTTCGTATGCTAAATGTATTGATAGATGAACCATTATAACAAAAAAAGATGGAGGGAAAATTCTTTTCCATTCACAAAGAATCAATGCAATTTCAACATCCAAACATTCAAATAATTCAATATTGATAACTTTGGAGCATAAAATATTGAAGAATGAGCTTAACTTAATTAAAACTCTTGCGACTTCTTTTGGTAAAACTCTTCGTACTGCTATTTTAAGTAAGTCTTGCATCAGAATATGAAAATCATGACTTTTAAGCCCAAGAAGTTTTTGCTGCTCAAGTTGAACACAATTAGAAATATTAGACCCATAATTTTCTGGAAGCTTCACTCATTTCAAAATGCCACAAAAGATATCCTTTTCTTTTTATGAAAAAGTAAATCGTGCAGGTGGTAACAAATATTTATTTGGTTCTATTTCTATTGGGTGAATGTCCTACCTTATACCCATCTTTACCAAGTTAAGGCAAGCTTTGATATGATCTTTGATTTTCCATCTACATTCAATAGTGTTCCTATTACTTTTTCACAAATGTTCTTTTCGATGTGCATTACATCGAGAATGTGACGGTGCAAATTAGTATCCCAATATGGCAACTCAAATAATATACTTTTTTTGTCTATAGATCAACATTATTTCTTTTCCTCTTTTGAGGGTTTCCAAATAAATTCTCTCTTTCGCCATTTTTTTCCAATATAGTAGAACCTAATAATGGAATCGGAGCAACTTTAAATTCTTCATAGCCATCAAAACACTTCTTATTTTTCCGCCATTTATGATTAGAGTCCAAAAATCTACGATGACCCATGTAGCACATCTTTTTACTTTTCGACAAGTACTTGGACCATGTATCATAGTTACACACAGGGCACGCCAACTTTCCACTAGTACGCCAACCTGATAGCATAGCATAGGCAGGGAAATCACTTACAGTCCAAAGTAATGCAACTCGAACATTAAAATATTACTTACTAGAGGCATCATAGGTTTCAAATCCTTTCTCCCATAACTCCTTTAGCTCATCAACTAGAGGTTTTAAATAGACATCTATGCTACTTTTAGGGGAAGAAGGACTTGGAATAAGTAAAGATAACATCAAATAAGGTTGCTTCATGCAGGCCCATGGAGGTAGGTTGTATGACATTAGAACAACCGGCCAAATAATATATTTGCTACTCATTGTCTTATATGGATTAAATCCATCACTTGCTAACCCAAGCCTCACGTTTTGTGGATCCAATGCAAAATCAGGATGTAGTGAATCAAAAGTTTTCCAAGCAAGTGAATGTGCAGGATGCCTTAATTTTCCATCATTAGGATGACCATTCTCATGCCATTTCATTGAATCAGCAGTTTTTGATGACATATATAACTTCTTGATCCCAAATTTAAGAGGAAAATACCTCAACACTTTGGCTGGAACCGGAGGAGAAACTACCTTGCAAGAAACTTTCTTCTTAAGATTTAGACACACTATCTCTTTATATCTAGAAGCGTCGCACTTGGGGCATGTATCTTCATTCTCATGCTCTTTCCAAAATAAGATACAGTCATTAGGACAAGCATGGATTTTTTCATAACTACAACCTAACTCTTTGATTAAGTATTTGCAATCTTGGAACGTTACCAACAAATAAGAGTTTTCAGGAAGCAATTCTTTGAGCAATAGTAGTAGCGCACTAAATGATACATCACTCCACCCATAAAGGTTCTTAATACGGAGTAAACAAACAATGATTGATAGTTTTGAGAATTTTTTACAACCCGGGTATTGTTCCTGACGAGCATCACGTACTAAATTGTAAATCCTCACCATTTCTACATCAAAATCTTCATCTTCATCCATGATGTCATCAAAATCACACTTAGGCATCATGAAAGTATCCTCTAGAAGTTCATCTAAATTATCATGCATATTAGCCTTTCCTTTATCCACTTTTGAAGATCCACCTTCCCCATGAAAAATCCATTTATCATATCTTTTATCAAATACATCACAAATTAAGTGTTCATACACTTCTACTCGGTTACTCCAACAACAATTATTTCAATTCTTGCATGAACATAAAATTTGTTCACCTTATGCTGCATTACTAAATGCAAAGTTGAGAAATTTGTTTAAACCATCTAAGTACCTGCTAGAAGATCTTGGTTGACTCATCCAACTCTTGTCCATGACTATGGTTTTCTCGTTAATTTTCCATGATAATTGTTTCAACTATTGTTAAGATAATTGCTATAAAAGACATAATTGAATTAGATAATTGTTTCAGCTTTATGGTCCAAAAAATATATCACTCAGAAAATCATATTTGTGGTCCAAGTTTAAATGCCACGAAGCAATGAAATCCAAGAAATAAACACAAAAGCGCCGTGAAATGCAATAATTTTTGACAAAAACTAATTACTTAAATCATACATGTTACTAGTCACAACATCATAAAGACTGAAGAACCAAATAAAGATTCTTATCAACTTAATGAAAGATCAAGAGATCCTCTAAACAAATATTCAAGGTAAACCAAGATGGTGGGAATGTATAAGATGTGTGGGAATCAATTAAGTTCCTAATCAGCTGGATGCAGACAAAGGAGTGGCACTGCAATACGAAAAATGGAAATCTTGTAGAATAGCAAAGTTTGGTTAAAATATATTGATCAGCCTCTCTCTGCCATTTGTAAGACCCGGGAAAAATTAAATAATTAATTAAGTAATTATTGGATAAATGTGGGTAAGGAGAACCTTTAAGGTAATAAATGCGGAAGGTATGATGTGGAAAAGTACTAGCTCAAGTGGTTGAGAGTACTTGGTGTGTGTGAGAGGACTTGGGTTTGAGTCCTATGTATGTTATTTTTTTGGTGTGTTATTAAGTTAGTATTATTTTTGTGTATATTAAACGTGTTGTGGGTTTTTTTTATAATAATTGAATTATATTGATTAGTATGAAATCTGGATTGGTTGAATGGTTTGGCTTTGAGTTGGTATGTACATGAGTGTGGGTTCAAATCTTGGAAGACCCAAATGAAACTTTATTTTTGCCATTTTTTTAGTTGATTTGAAGTTAGGGAAACCCTAGCAGAAACAACAGAAAAAGGGTAGCTGGAAAAATAAGACAATTAGTGAGCTTGAATGGTCATTACCTTAACCCTTAATGCAGTTTTCGTTTTAGGGTCTTAAACCACCATTAAAACACCACTAAAAGTCTAATTGTGAGAGAAGAGAAAGGTTTCTGCAGAGGGTATTGTGAGGTAGACAGAGAGTGCGAAATTTAGTGAGGAATTAAGAGTGTGGGTGGATCAGTGGGGGCTGAATTGAGAGAAGACAAGGGAGATCATTTGGAGTTCAAGGAAAGAAGTAGAAGAATACTCGGAGAAAGCTTTAATCCAGGTTAGGGGAGCTGATTTTGCGTGTTATATCATGTATATGTTTTTCGAATTGTTCTGGACGTGTTGGAATGTGTAAATTGGAGATTCATTGCTTTTTTTGGCGTTTTCTGGAAATTCCCACAAACCGCCTGCGGCGTTGAAGGCCCGCCAGGCGGCTCATGCCTACAGAGCCTATTTTTTGGGTTCGTCTATGCACCGCCTGGCAGCTAGGTACTGCCCGTCAGGTGGCACACACTGTTTTGTTCAATCTCTGCGGATTTTTGGATTTTGTGGTGATGTTTGAATGTCTGGAGTAATTTTATGATGTGAGAATAATTTGTATGCTAAAATTGTTATCTGAAAATGCTTAAGTGGTAGAAAGTTGGGTGAACCCTCGCTGGAATTAGGGGTTTAGGGTTCATGTGAAATTGGGGTTGAAAAACATAGATACGTTCGTGATTGGTGCAAAGTTCTTCGTGGAATTGACATTGACATGATTAGGTTAGGAAACATGGAAGTTGTGTGCACATTAAAGCCTGTTAGTTTGTGTGTCGATTGGATTGACAGTATCGGTGATTCATTATTGATGTGGGAAATGTGGCAGAACCTAAAATGGGTATGAACCGCCTGGCGGCACCAAGAACGCCGCCAGGCGGCGCATCAGGGCAGAGAGTAAGACTTTGGTGGTTTCTGCGAGTTGTGTTCTTGGGAGGCCGCAGATATTTTCTGCGCGGATTTGGATTAGTGGACAATGTTTTCCTCTGTAGGATTGGGGGTGATGGACACTTTAGCGTGCGTGTGCACCAAGGGTCATTTGGCGGTATAATTGGGTATAGTTAATAAGTGGAGATTTGTTTCGTGGAAGCACAGTGAAAATCCCAGGACCTAGTTTCATGCATGTGACTCAGGAAGGAATTTGAGATCAGGGGTGGATAATTTGTAATTATCATACATTAGTAAATTTTTATTGGGGTGGGTATCATAGTTAATTTGTTTAATATGCATAGCTCACCCTATCTGTGTGTGTATGGCGATGATCGGATGATTTATTATCCAGGAGCAGATGATATGACAGGTGAGCCAAGAGACGCTTGAGACCGGAGAGCGGGAAGATATGGGCTTTTGAAGATTGAGATTTTAATGTTTTTATGTTTTGAACATTAGCGATTTTGGGCTTTTATATTCGTAATAATTTTGACTGCGAACAATTACAATGTATTAAACTTTGCGATTTTAATTCTCCCACGTTTTGGGAACATGTGTTTATAAATAAGGAATGATTTATACTATCATATTTATTTTCTTTTATTTAATTTCTTATGTTATTATCAAAGTAATATTCCTTAGGGATGTTACACCATCCTATTCCATTGTAGGTACAAAGAGATCCGTACAACTATCAATTGAAATGATAAAATTGTTATTAACATATTCGACTGTGCTTACCTCTTTTTCTGTCTCATTAAATGGGGATATAACATTGTTTGGTCGTGTCTCCAATAAAACAATGCAAGGGTCTAGTAGTGTTAGAGCAAGCCTGATGGATTTGACTCTCTCTCTATATTATATACACTGATGAACATTATCTATTCTATGATCTTCAATCTAATTTGATGCAATTCAACAAATTACATACTTGAAACACAACATGTTTCTTTCACAAATTTACTGAATTACAAATTTTTGCAATTTGTATTTCTATTTTAAAGAATTTCACTCATAATTTTTAAAAAATATGATCAACGGTGAAAAGTGTATTGTTAGCACCTCTTAGAGAAAAAGAGAGAAAGAATTTAGGCAACCAACTTCACTTCATGAATTTTCAGCAAGAAATTGTGCTTAAATAAGTAACAATTCTGAGATCACTGATTCATACACATATTTTATACCCCATAAATGGAATCCTGATATACATTTATGCCAAGTTCTGTAAGCATTGATCCATTGATCCAGCATCAATAAAATCCAACTAATAAAAGGAATAAATGACCAAACTAACAATCCTGTATTAAATAGATAATATTTCAGAACTAACAAAGCAAGTTTCACTCTTCTTGACATTGTCTGAACTTGGAAAGCGTGTGTATGTTTATTGAACTCAAACGCAACAAATATTTACATTCCTCTGCCTTATAAAATGACCAAATACACTACAGAACTATACATGCACACAATTGATTCACAAACATCAATCACATGTTCTAATAAAATTGTTTCGTAGGAACATATTTGAACAAGAAAAATGAAATGACTATAAAAACTTACGATACATCGCAATCTAAAGTCAAATGAAAGTATGAAAACTCTATAAATAGCACCAGAATCATGCGTTCTAGTGTGCAGCGTAAAAACCCAATACTATCAGCATTGCTTGCACAGAGGATTAGTTTAAAAAGGAAACTGAAACATTATACTGCCAGCTTAGGTCTCCATCCTTGACTAGCAAGGGAAGTAATTCATGGTTGAAAACTCTGAAAGATTTAATAGTTGAATCTGATCATATAATGAAGGATTTTCCTTTGGATTGGCTTGAAGAAGGTGCAAATGGATATCACAAAGATTTTTCTTGGAAGCTCACTTTGCTGAATTTTCTTTGGGATGAAGCGTTGGGCATGCACTAAGAAAGTGTGTCACGTATATGATAAAATTAGCTTTCTTTGTTGAATTGTTTCACCGCTTTATCAATCTTTTTCTTTCCTCTGTTGTATTTGTAATCTTGTCTTAAAGTGGTTGGAAATGTTCTTAAAGGTGACTCCACTTCAAACGGAGAAGCATAATGCTATACTTGCAAAGCTAAAAAGTGAAGTGGTTCAAGCTCATGATGAGGTGCTAAAGTTAAAAGGTGCAGTTCTAAAAGGTATGATATGATATTTGTGAATTAATCATTATGTTATGATGTCTAATGTTTTCATATAATACCAATAGCATTCAATTATGCGACATTTGAAAGCATTGTTCTTTTGCAAGGTAACTCTCAAAATCCATTTGAAATGATGATACCATTGTGATTTAGGCTCTAGGAAGTTTTCTAAAAGAAAGCAATATGGAGATGTGAAAATGCAAGATGAAACTGCTTCCTGATCTGAAGAAAAATGGTTTTATCTATGGTCCTGAGAAGAAGGAAGAAATTGATAAGTATATTCACTCAAGGTGGGTAAGTGGATTGCTTTTGTGGTTTTTGATTTTGTACATGGCATTGGAAAGCTTGCATTCTTTGTATTTTGACGATAAACATGATGGTAAATAGTTACCAAAGCTAGCTTGAGTCTGTTGAATATGTTAGAGAAAAGTTATCACCCTAACAAGCATTTTATCTATCAATTAAAAAGTATTATGAATTTGAAATTGGATCCTTAGATATCATTTAGGATACTTGCAGATTTATAATGTGATATTTTCTAATAACCTTGATATGCATTTTTTAATGCTATCTTTGGATGTTACATTTTAGTTCTTTACATTTGTCGATTACGTCACAACTACTCAGTTGTTTGTGTGGCTATGCGTCCAAACATCTGTTTTTGTTAGTGGTATTGTAGTCTTCTATTCTATAATTGATGGTCCACAGGTGAGAGCAATAACAATGTTTGTTTTGTACTATTGTTCCAGGGCTAAAAGACTAAAAAACCACAAGGTTTCTCTCGTGCTTTTAACTGATGTTTGTGTTCTTGTACACAAGGGAACTTCATTATCGTGATCTACAATCACCTGTAGCAAGAGTATGAAGTTGATGATAATGCTAAAACTTGAAAAAGAAAATGAATTTGTTATATCTTGTTGTAGTGGATTATAAAGCTAGAAGTTTATTTTTGATAGAAAAACGAGAAACATACGTTTTTTTTATGTAATTACTATTCTTAGTCATCTTATTCTTCATTTAACTAGTTAGATATGGATTCAAATCAATTGCAAAGTGATACATTTTAAATATTCTTAAGTAATTACATCTTTTACCTTAATATTAGCTTTATGTTTTCATTTAATACTACTTGCTA
>Ga0214544_1005009_pt1:0-25000 | contig 26063 bp, 10 predicted proteins | sample CNSS3metaG_FD_160074 | JGI IMG/M metagenome (GOLD analysis project Ga0214544, IMG submission 160074) | Root nodule microbial communities from cowpea collected in UCLA plant growth center, Los Angeles, California, USA - CNSS3 | ecosystem: Host-associated > Plants > Roots > Nodule | place... | reverse complement strand
ATTATTATTATTATTATTATTATTTTTATAAAGATATACACAAAATTTAAAATTTAACTTTTTTATGTTCTATAATTCTAAACTTAAATGTTACATTTCAATTTAATATAATTATAATATTATATTAAAAAAATTTCAAATATAATAAAAATTAATTATTTTTATTAAAAAAAAATCGAAGGACCTGTGCATACTCACGGGTCAAATACTAGTTTTAATAAAAAAAAATGTATGAAATTTTTTTTTTTTGAAAAGAACCATGGTAAGGAATAATCAGAAGTAGGGATGTCAAAAAAATACATATTCACAAGTATCTGTGGATAAAACTCGTAACGGGTAGGAAATGGATATTGTAAATGGATATTCGCGGTAACGGGTACGAGTATTTTTAATACCCGCATGTTAACGTGACAGGTACGGATATCATAGTATCTGTACCTGTGAATATTCGTACCCGCTATACTCTAATTTAAATTAAAAAAAACATGATAAAATATTAACATATTAATGAGTTTTTTTTATCAATTAGTTTTAAGAAAAATTCATTTCTCTATAAACTGTCATGCAACACTATTTAAATGGGTTGTTTGGTCTTTGTTTAAAATTTACGAATGTTATGTATTATATTTTACTTGAATTTACAATTAAAATATATTGTTAAATATTTATTTTTATTTTTTGTAAATATTCGACCTGTGGATATTAAAAAATTATGTGGGTACCTGCATAACGAATACCCAACGAAATTAATACGGGTATATTTATCCAAAGGGTATAGTACAAAGAAACTACTATCCGTACCTTATCCGCCCCGTTAACATTCCTAACCAAGACCGTCCCATGACTAGTTTACTTGAAATATTGTCACATCTGAATACGAACCTACTAGTTTACTTGAAACATTGTCGCATAATAACCAAGAAATATGACATTATCTTATTTTAATTTAATAATTTATCTCTACTAATTTACTTGATAACATAATTTTAATATTTATATTTTTTATATTTATTGTAACTTCACGTATTAGTCAGGTATCAACGTCAGTTACTAATTTATTCTTTTATTTTCTTAAAAGGAGTTAATATGTTTCTTTCCATTAAAACGACATTAATTTTTTAAAAGAGAAAATAAAAAAATTATTAAAATCACAACAAATAAAAAATTAAATTTATAAACTAGTATATTAATTAAGCCTTCAAAAATATAACAGTCATACTTGAATAATGTTTTAACATTTTAATACATAGTCAAAAATAAAATAGTAGAATGATTCGTATAAAAAACAATAATAGAAAATAATTCTTTTTTATCAATTATTATAAATAAATAAATATTGTATTTAACATTTCTTTAATAATAAATTTTGCTAAAATGTGAAATAAGTTAACCTAAAAATCTTATCACTTTTTCAAACTGAAAAAACCCAATCCAATGTCTAATTTGAAGATTCAACTCAAAGTTGACTTTGCTCAAACCAACGACATTGATATAATATTACTTTAATTACACATGGCAAATTTTTTTATGTTGTATAAAAAGTTAATCTTAGAAATATTAGAAACTAATCTTAAGATATGTGTTTTTAAGAAAATGCAATCTTATTAAATACAATGTTCTGCTCTATATTCTATAAAAGAAATTAAAATGAAAAATGTAAACATTTCTCTTTGGACAACACTGAACCGAACAGAACCAACCTGCTTTTAATTTATAGACTAGTTCGGCTTGGATTTCACGAATGTTTTTTACAAATCCAAACCAAATAAAATTAATTGGTTGGGATTTTTTTTCTTTTACTGTATCATTTTTCAATGGAAACCGAGAGATGATCTAACGTTGTATACAACAAGAAACATTAAAAAATCAAAGAATTTTTGTTCACACCACAAAATTACTTCACAATGAAAGACGCCCTAGTAAAGCTTAATTCTGGTATTAATGGGGCTCCTACAGATAGGACACGTCTGAAGATCTGGTCCACACTCACAGCATGTCTGTCATTTAACATAAACAAATATATTATTCATAAACACTTATCTGATTTTTCCCTGAAAAGGTATAGCAAGAAATTGAAAATATTGTTTTACCTGATGCCCACATCCAAAGGCCATGTCCTTCGGATTGGTCAGACATATGGGGCAAAGCTGAAAAATACGAATTGAATTCGTTAATTGAACAGTATGACAAGGACAAAATCATCACAACCATTTCAAATTTAGTCCTTATATTGCAGATATAAAATGCAAACCAGGAAACAAGAAAATGAAACTATGTAACTATAATCTTGATTCATTCAGGACAAGCACAATTTCAGTCTCTAGAAATAGAAGATAGAGTATGAAAATATGCAACAAAATTAAGCAGGTAAATTGATACCATTGGTCTCTCCCCATTAGACCAGCAAGAAGCTCCTATGTAATATCATTTCTCAACTAAGGCACGTAAAAATAATCCAAAAATAAAAGCAAGATTGGAACGGAAAAAAATGGTGTCTATTCACGTAATTTCAAGCAATGCCATGTTACATTTGCATTTTGCATTTGCTTCAAAACTACTTGATCAAGAACATGACATATTTCTATTCGAGCACTTTGTACTTTGTAGGGTTCGTACCTGATTGTCATATGTGGAACTTGGGGCTGGAGGAGCTGTGCCAACTGCATCGATGTTGTCATAATAAGAAGGGGCACTCTTCTCAAAGCCAGTAGCATGAGAAGGTTTTGAGGTGTCAAAAGATGCTGAGCCATATGGTTTTGAGGTGTCAAAAGATGCTGAACCGTACGGTTTTGAAGCACCAAAAGATGCTGCGGAACCATAAGGTTTTGAGGTGCCCATAGACGCTGAACCATATGTTGGAGTTGGGAGGGCAACTCTCTGAGGAGCATTGGCATTTCGACGACTATTTAATAAAATAAACAGAGCCACCAAAATTTTGTCAGAAACTTAACTGAAGGCTTATTTCAGAAAAGAAAAGTATAAATGGTATAAAACAAAAGTTTACCCCAACAGATTGAGTTCTATTGCTGCCTTATACTGAGAAGGAATCTCCATCAGTGCTGCAAGAGCAAATGCTGCCTCTTTTCGAGAAGGAGGAATGTTCTTTGACATAATGTCTGTGAAATTCACAAACTAAAGAAGCACAAAGAAATCACGATAAAATGAATCAAAGAATTCCCACTGATTATAACATTTTAACAGTTATTAATCAACATTATTATGTATGCTCTTCGTCAATTACCTGAAAATTATCGAACGCCCTGGATGGAATATTGTCGTCAAACTCCTTCATCATGTCCCAAGGACCATCTCCAACTCCAACCAATATGATTGAAAGGGGAAATTTACTGTGATAACGCAGGTAAGTAAGAAAAGATATTCAAACACATAAATCATCATTGAACAAATCTACAGGATACTCACCTCGCCTCAACAATGGCATCCACAGTCTTCTGCTCCTGTGGACTCAGCCTCCCATGTTCAGTGTCAATACTTCTTGTTACCTGAAGAAAATATCAACGTAGGTGGTTACACTAAGCTAAGTACCATTATAGCAATTGAAAGTGAGACAAACTACTTTAAATTGCATGGTAGCAACCATGACTTTAAATCAAAATTAGAAGAGTGGAATTTCATGAATGACAAATATATGTTTCCTCTCCATTTAAAGTCTATGTCACATAGATCAGAAAAATGGTTTAATTCAAGACAACTCTACGTTCTGGATATAGAAAAGAATAGAATACCTGGCCATCTGCGATTATCACCAAAACATGGTACTGGCCTCCACTCTGCTCAACAATTGTCATGGCCATTTCAACAATTGGTGCAAATGAGGTAGGACCTGACATAAAACCATTAGTCCAAATTAGCATCAGCACTACAGTAACTACAACAGGAATAAATAAAATTTACAAAAGAAGAACGGGACAAGTAGTAGAAATATAACCTGCAAGTCGAATATTAGGAACAATTTCCCTATAACGACCCAACACTTCTTCAAATCCATTGCAAAATCGCTCATCTGGATAGAAACTGAAGACATCCTGATCATGTGTTGATGCTGCCATGATGTCACAGTATTGCTCATTATTACCACATTTAAACAACAAACAGAACATCGATCAAATAGAAAGTTATCAGAACTTATAGAAACATACCATCCCCAAATCCAAAACAAGGAATCAAGTTATCCTCATCAAATGCAGCCAAGGTTTTCCCAATAATAGATATTGCTTGTTCGTAGGGATTTGGACCATTCCCAATGTGATGCAAACTTTTTCTGTTAAATGAATGCTTTCCTGAAAGAGGCATCAAGTTTAGCAAACATTTCACAAAACACTTAATAAATTGCAATTTTATTGAAAAACCTAAATGTATATCAATAAGGCCTAACCTGTCCACTCATTGCTCTTAGTGAAATCAATACCCAGAATAAGATTTGACGATTCAAGGCCTGCACGTGCAAGAGCCTCAGTCACCTGTAATGAAACGGAAGCAACAAATGTGAACACATAAGAATTAAATTGATCATAAAGCACAAAAGCATTTCATAAAATATGAAAATGAATAGGAAGTATCATCAGTGTAGAAATAAGCAAATTGGAAGACAGTATCATGACCAGCTAAGTCATACCTGATCATACAACAATACACTTAAAAATAGTCATAAACATGCAGAGTCTTAGCCTTTTATTTATGTGAATTCAGTTCTGTACAGTATGTTAAAAATGATAGTACATCAAATATAATTAAACCATTTCTTACCTCATCTATGGAATTGTAGTTATCTGCGATTCTTGAGTACTTCCTGTCTAACCGCTTCTCATTTCTATGGTTGGCCACTCTACCACTATCATGAGGCTGAGGCTGAGGCTGAGGCTCATAGCCATAGTTTTGTTGCGGAGGTGGAGGGGCATAATAGCTCTGCTGTGTAGGGTACGAAGGCTGTTGAGGCTCATAGGCGTAGCCCCCCTGACCGTAACCCGAGTGGGGGTCAGGATATGCACCCCAAGAAGAAGCAGAGGGACTTGAACGCACAGATGAGTTCTGCCTCCAATTATTATCCTCCTTAGAATTGTTACCCCCCATCAACTCAATTCTCTAAAAAATCAAAACAATATCAATAAATCAATAAATAATTACAAAACTCAAAATCCCTCAGCAAAACTGAGCAGAACACAATCCAAAATCAAAACCCTAAGAAACAACAAATACTCCAAAGCCAATTCCAGATGCTATATACCGTGTTTACAAACCCGTCGAGAAGGAAGAGATCACGTCAGCAATGTGAAAGATAGAATGAATATCTAGAATGTGGAACTTGAGATGCAAAAGCTAAACAATTGTCCTCTTATTAGAGGCGAAAACACTACGTCTGGACGTCTGAAACGTGAAACCCAACACACCAAAAATACCAAAATAACAGAATCTCCAAACCTCAGTTATATCTCCTTAACAAAACCAAGAGGAAACACAGTCCAAATTCCAAAACCCAGCATGCAGTATAAGAACTCCAAAGTCAATTCCTGGTGCTATAAATGGAGACAGGGAACTCTCCTCCAACGTTGAATCTTCAAAACTTCTAGGCAAATGCTCAAGATTAAAGACAAGGACCAATTCATAAAACGCTCACCGACTCAAAGAAACACAGCCTTGTTAAGTAAACAACTTAAACGCAAGAAAAAACCCTGTAGCCGCCATGTGTCTTCAAACACATTCAACACACGGCACCTCTGTTTGGTCGCACACCGAAACAAATAACGTGACAAAATCCCGTTCAACGATAAATGGAAACTAAACAATTCAAATTCAAAATAATAATAAAAAAAAAAAAGTTGCCTTAAATATCAATTCAATTTCCTCACGAACTCTATCCATCACCCCAGGATTGCAAAAATCCTTATATTAACTTGTGAGTATGAAAAAAAAGCAATGGCGTAATTAGTGAAAAGCATGGAAACGACATCGGTGGAGAGTGGAGGTTGCGTTTGGGAGATACCTGGATCTGGACGGCGATGAAACATGGCGTTCGGAATATTCTGGAATCGGTGTGGGACTTTGATTAATGGCGAAATGGAGAGTGTATGTGAGAGAGAGAGATGATGGAATAATTATGAAGTCTCGTGAAGGAGAAAAGTGAATACTGGAAGAGACACACTTTCTCTATCTGTTTTTTATGTTTTTTAATTTGTTAGTTTTTGTTTTGTAGCGTTGAAGATGGAGTTTGCAGAAGAGGATGCACATGGAGGCGTAGACGTGTAAACTATGACATGATTAACTCTGGTTTGCAAGCAAGTTAAAAAACAAAACTAATGAATGTATCATGTGTTTCCCTTTCTTGCTTAATTAGGTTATCTCGTAAATTATTAAAAAAAAATGTTCTAATTGATGTTTAAAATACTTTTTATTTTCGGTTGATTGTTGCTGGCATCGGGTTTTTCTTTCTTAAATTTTCTCCAATTTGTCGTTTGTTTCTTTTCTTTTCTTTAAATAAAATAAATTGAAAGAGATAGAAGAAGAAAGGGAAAAAACTTAAATAAAAATAAAAGATATTTTAATTGTTAAATAGAATAGGTGATGTTGGGATACCAACGGATCCGATACGCAATAAAAAAATTAAAAAAATTATCCGTTAAGTAATCTTTAAAAGATATTTGTTGATATTTTAAAATCCACGAATACATGTAAATATTAACAAATATTTTATAAAATTTTAAAATAAAATTTATATAAAATTACAAAAATTATATAAATTAAATTAAATATAAATTATATTTTAGTTTTAATTTAATTAAATTTAACTTCATAAAATATAATTAAATTTTAGATTTTAATTTTTCCGGATAAATAAAATAATACAAATAAAAGTTACAATTATTTTAATATTTTATTTCTTTAAGTGAAGCACTTCATTTATATATATTATATGGTTAATTTCTTAACTTAATTATATATATATATATATATATATATATATGAAAATTTTCTTTTCTTTTCACATTTATTTTTTAATTTTATCCTTTAAATAAATATTGTTTCTATAAGTTAACTAAATTATTTTATCAATTTTAGTTTTTAAGTAATTGTTTGCATTAAATTTAATTGTTATTTTTTCTTGATTTAACTATTTTTCTAAACTTAACTACTTTTAAAGTTAACTATTTTTTTAAATTATAAAACTTGTAAATCTTCCTTGGGCTCGCTTGAGCGAGAAAATCTTTCTGCCTGAACAAGGACTTCTAGCTTGAGTGAGACTGGTGCATGGACGTGCTTTAGTTCTGTTTTCTTCTCTAATTTGGTTGTTTGTCTACATGATAGAGTGATTTACTTTAAAAGCATAAAGTATGATGCCATGTAGGTTGTATGAGATTAAATGAGACTGAGATTTTACTATATTCAGTATGAAATGATTTATGAATTTGTTGGTTGGTTGGACATTGGTATGAGATTATAATGCTTGAGATAGCATGCAGAACGATGATGGTAAAAGAGTTTCACGGGAAACTCTTAGTGATGGTGTGGTTAATGTATACCTTGATATAGGAGATGTTTAGATAAAGGAAGGTATCTTGAACTCTAATAATTGTTCACACTCATATAGAGCAAAATGATTTATATGGTGGGAGTGATAGGAGGTCCTAGTTTTTTTGCAGGATAATGGCCTTAGATGATCATGGGATTAACCTTGGAGTGTGGTTGAGTGATAATCTCTTGTGTCTAAACTCTGCAGAGTTTAGAAACCAACATAGGTGCATACTTCATTTAGAATTTTATATCAAGAGTATAATCCGGATAATTGAGTTAGAAGGTCTTGCATTTGTTTGTTATCACATGGTTTGGGTGTCTACTGCTTTGTATGTTTATAACCTGATTTAACATTTACTTGCTCAATAACATGATTAAAAACCTTTTACTCTAGCTTACCCTTTCTTTTTGTGTTTGTTTCCTGCTTAGTTTTCCTTTTTGCGATGATCATCAAATCCTTGGTGTGAGCAAATGTGGAAATTCCTAGAGATCGTTTAGATGGTGGTGATGTTGTTGTCCAATTGAGGGGCGTTAGTTATGACTCTTTTGAGCAACTTTTGAGGCGCTGATGCCTAGGTAGTTTCTTGCTCTGTGAGCAATTCTTTTGCCAAACTATTTCTTTTAATCTTGAACGTGGGCATTTTATTGTGCCTTTGGGTATTCCTTTCAGTATACGATGAATAACTGTAATGGTTGATTCTTATATACTTCTTATCGGTGCTCTATTTTCGACTATAAACATGCGACATTTTATTTATTAGAATTATTCTACTAAATTGGGACGTTATATTTATGGTATCAGAGCAGTTCGTCCTTAAGATGACCTGAGGGTCGTGGGTTTGTCTTATCTCGCAGGCTTAAGTATTCAAGTTTAGTCAAGTTTGTCTGTGGAACCAAAAGTATTAAGAACAGAAAACGTCTTGATAAAGTAATGAGGTTGCACAGTCATGACTATATCAGAGATAGTTTTCCTTTCTGAATTCTGAAGGTTTGGGAAGAAAGGAGTTAGAATTATCATTTGAGTTTTGTCTTTTATACCTTTTCTTGTCATGTTTGTGCCTCTATGGTTTGTGTTTGGTGTTTGTGATTGTAGAGGAATGCAGATTCAAGGTCAAACTTGACCTGCTTACCTTTGCAAGGGTTAAATAAGGCCCTTGGCATAATCTTTTGCCTCTATGAAGTGGTGGTAGGTGGTATATCGGTGAACAAGGAAAGCTAAGTTTTGGTTTATGGGCTAAGAAATGAAGTTGGTGTTCAGAAGTAACACTTTGGACTAAGGAAGCTGCAAGAACAAATTCTGAGATCGTATACCACAAGTTTTACAAGAGGATTTAAGTTCAAGGGTTAGAATAAGAGAAGATATCGGAGTGTGTTCATGTAGTAAGGTATGAGAAATCAACTTGGTTCTACATCTCGATAATGTTTGAGTTCTAAGGTGGAAAGTTGTTGAAAGTTTGAGGTTAAAGCTAAGAAGGCTAAAGACCATGAGGTTTATAAGGATGGCAAACCCTCTGATGGGAGGTTAAGTTGAGGTGGAATTTGGAAGAGCACAATGATGGAGGTAATGAAAAGAGAGTATTATTAAATTATTAAATATTTAATATTAAAAGAGAGTATTATTGTTTCTTCAATATCAACTATTTAGAAAAAAAATTATAATTGTATACATTTCAAATTAATACTAAATAAAAGTTCATAAGTCAAAACATTTATTAAATTTACAAACGATAATGTTATCTAGTTGATAAAATTTAAAAATATTTTAAAAAAATATAAAATGAAAACAAATGTGACATCCATTTAAATAGAGCAATCTATTAAACAAAACATCGCATAATATGGAACAACAGAGTTATCAGATGAAACAGTACACATAATGAACTACCATTACAGTCATCCAAGAAGTTCTTAAAGGAAAGGAGGCATGTCTATCACACATGCCTCTAACAAAACATACATTACAGGGGTACAACAGTACACAAAAGAAAAGCTCTAGAGCTCGGAAAACAAAAAAAAACACTGATGCCTTAAAATGCTCTGTTGAAAGCCAGAGGTGATAGGACCCTCTATGCCGCACCATTGTTACCATCAGGTCCACCTTCAGCGTGCTTCCCATCTGCTCCCACCAAGAGGTGATCATCGCAAAAGAGGTAGCAAAAACAAGAACACAGAGAACGAAAGGGGGTAAGCTAGTGAAAATAACATTTAACATATTATACAACATGTACAAGACCAGGCAGATTATCAACAATCGACTCATAAACATTTCAATCATAAGAGAGCAGACAAATGCAAGTTACTACGACTCGATATCCGGATCATACACTTGATATAGGATTCTAAAGGAAGTATGCGCCTGTGCCAGTTTCTAAACTCTGCAGAGTCTAGACGCAAGGGGTATTCACCCAACCACACACAGGGTTAATCCTCTATTATCTTGAGCCCAAACCGTCCCAAGACTAGGACCTCCTGCCACTCTCACCACATTAACCATTCTGCTCTACGTGAGCGTGAACAATTATTAGAGTTCAGGATACCCTCCTTTATCTAGACATCTCCTATATCAAGGTATACACTAGGCATATATATATATATGTCACCAAGAGTTTCCCATGAAACTCCCTCCCCAACACATTCCACATGCCTTACAATCACCCAATTCTCATGAAATTTCACCAACAAATATATCATGTTCCCAATTCTCATGCCTTAATCTTTGTATACAACTTATGATAATATTCTTAATAAAATTGACATTTTTATTAAATATTTATAGAAATATTTTTAATTTTTTTTAGTTTTATTATTAAACAAAATTAAACCCCAAACTTAATTTTAAAAATTAACAATTTTGTCATCATATATAAAGGCATCAAGTGTATCATATTATACAAACTTGGTAAAGATTAAAAATCAAATAACTTGTCACACATAAATTTAGGAACTAAATTTCAAGTTCAAAACAAAATCAAAGTCTAATGTTTTGTGTAGAATTTAAAGTTAATTTAAAATATTTATAGAAATATTTAATAAAAACGTTAATTTTAGTAAGAATATCACCATAAAATTTATAAGAAAGTAAATTTAGTGTCAATTTGAGAAAGGACAATATTGCTTCATTTTTACAAAAATTGGGACTAAATTGAAACTAAAAACAAATATAGGGACCAAATTGAGTCACTTTGACACGTGGCAAAACTGTGAAGTGACACGTGTCAAAAATAAAAAAATAAAAAAAAATTCAAAAAAAAAATTCAAAAAAAAATTCAAAAAATATTAAAAAAATTCAAAAAAAACCAGAAATTGACACGTGGCGTTGACTTTAACACCGTCTGGTCAAAGTTAACGGTGAGGACCAAATTGAGTCATTTTTAAGAAAATGAGGACCAAATTAAGACAACGAAAAACGTGAGGACCAAAATGAAATTTTATGACAAATAGAGGGACCAAAAGAGTAATTTAACAAAAAAAAAACTAGGACCAAATTGAAAACAAATAACGAATATTAGGACCAAATTAAATATAAAAATCTGATTTTGACACGTGGCATGATATTAGCTTGACACGTGAATTTTTTTTAATTAAAAAAAAATAAAAATAAAAAATGACACGTGGCATAATATGAGCTTGACACGTGTACATTTTAAAAAAATTTAAAAAAAAATAAAAAATTTAAAAAATTTAAAAAAATCATAAAATGACACGTGGCGGTTACTGTTCACATCCGTGAACTATTTTAACGGTGTTAGCGAAAATGACCAAATTGAAAAAAATTTACCAATATTAAGACCAAATTGAAAAAAAAATCAAAAGTAGGACCATATTAAAAAAAACCGAACGAAAACTATGACTAAACTACTATTTAAGCCATTATAAAATTTATTGGTTTAACTTTATAATCAATAATAATATTTTACTACAAAGGAAAACATTTATTTCTATTTTGTAACCGTAGTTTACATAACTTGTTATTAATTTTATCACTATTAATATATCTCATTTTACTATTTTATTGTTTGAGTTTTTTAACTTCTTTTCTTAAACTTAATTAACTATCCACGATAAAAAAATAAATTATAAAAAAATTTATTTTATTATACTTAATTTATAATTATGTATATATAATTTATACTAATATATAAAGAGATTGTTTATTTTGATTTTTATATTTTTTCCCAATTTAATTCTTTTAATAAATATTTTAAATTAAAATATCTATTTTATCAATTTTGTTTTGTAAGCCATCATTTCTTTAAATTTAACTGTTTGTTCTTTGATTTGACTATTTTATTTTTTAACTTAACCGCTTTATTATAAAATAAATAAAAACTATTTACAATAAAACTATAACAACTATTTTGATTTTATGATTATAATAATAATAATAATAATAATAATAAATTTATTCTATTTTATTATCATTAAAAAAATATTAATAAGCATGTATTTTCACTATTTATTATATATATAAAAAAAATCGGTGTTCACATTTCTCTTTTTATTTTACTCTTTCCGTAATTTTAAATTTAAATAATGTTTTATTTAACAGTGTTTTTTTTATAAATTTAACCATTTTTAAATTAAATAAACAAAAATAATCTAGTATATTGTTATTAGTTTTATCATAATCAATATACCTCTTTTTATTAATTTAATCTTTAGATTTCATAACTTTATTTTAAATTTAATTGACTACCCACAGTAAATATAAATTATAAAAGATATTTATTTTATGACTTCTTCTTTATAATAAGAATTAATTTAATAATTTTTTTCAATACTTATTTACATATAAGGATTCAGTTTTATAACGCTTTTTAGTTTATATCATTTTTGCAAATTTTATTCTTTATTAATATATCCTATTTTATTATTTTATCCTTCTTACTTCTGTACATAAAGTTTTTAAACTCAATTAACTATCTATTATTTAAAAATTTATGTCTAATAAAATTACCAATTATTCGTTTTATGAATACTTTCCATATTTTTTTATTTCAATAATTATAATAAAAGTTAATCTTTTATTTCTTTTATCACAAGAAAAAAAAATTGGATACACATTTGTCGGTGTGCGGATGTATTTTTCACTAATTATTAACATCCTTATAAATATTTTTAAGTGTTACTTTTAGTACACATAATTTATTACTAATTGTACTCTTACCAATATAACTCATTTTAATATTTTAGAATTTAAGTTTTGTAACTGTTTAACTACTCACAATAGAAAAACTACTGTAGTAAAATGATAAAAATTATTTATTTTATAACTACTTTATGATAAAAAAATAATTTAATAATATTTTTTATTTTCATATTTATCTATAACTATTAATGTATAACTATTAAAAAATAGATTTTCTTTTGTAATCATGATTTTTAGTGTTTCATTACCAATTTTATATTTATCAATATAATTTATTATTTGTATATGTTTTCTTAAACTTAATTAAATATATAAAAAATTTGACTACAATAAAATCATAAAAATTATTTATAAAAAAACTCTCTCTATTCTTACCTTTCTCTTTCCCTTTCTTCTCATGCTCTTTCTTTTGTATCTCTCCCTTCTGTTTTCTTATATGTACATCATTTCTTTTTTCAAAATCTAATCGTACTACAGTAAAATTAAGGAGTAAATAAACATAATTGATTAGATCTCAAACCAAGAGTAAATTTTTATTTATCAAATAAAATTGTTCCTTTTCAGTTTTATTAGTATTTTAGTCTCAATATTAATGGGGCACTTGAGAAGTGATCAACTCAACTTAATCTACCTTGTATTAAATTTTTGTTTTATTTGGATACCTTATACTAAGTCTTTAAATGTGAATAGCTCAATCGGTTAAGTCGTGAAGTTTAGCTTTGGGAAAACCTATTTTTGAGATAAAGAAGCTTATTATTTTTATAAGTTCAACACTTGATTTGTTGTATGATTTCTAGATTGGTTAGTTTGAATTACTTCTTAGAATTTTGTGAGTCGTTGGTGCAATGATTTGTTGTACTTGTATTATGTGTGGAATCCTTGTGACTGAAATGGAATTGTTGGTATGATGATTAAAAGAATTGTTGTTTTGGTTGATAAATGAGTCCAATTTGAAATGGCAAAAGGTTATGTGAAACATGAATGAGTGGGAGGTTTTTTTGAATTTGGTTACAATATTTTTCTTTTATTTAATTTAGTCATTTTGTTTAATATCATTTAAATAATTAACCGACAATGAACAATGTTTGTCACGTGTCATTTCTATAATTTTTTTGCTTTTCTTTAATCTTTTTTAATTTTTTAATTTTATAAAAATGTCAACGTGTCAAGTTAGTATTGTGCCACATGGTAGGAGTTAATGTCACGTGTCAAGGTCAGTTTTTTATATTCAATTTGGTCATAATATTTATTTTTTTTGTTCAATTCAATCCTTTTTTTTAATTTAGTAATTTTGTTCCTATCAAAATTGAGATCAAAATTAATTTTTATATAAAAGCTATACTGATATTTTTATTAGAATTCATATTTTTAATATTATTATTTTTATTTAGAATTTGATTTGATTTAAAGTTAAAATGAAAATTTTAAAACTGGAAAATAACACCATTTGTTTAAAATTTTAAGAAGTTAAAAATCAATTAAAGTAATATAATCGATTAACATAATGTTGTATGACATTTTTATATGATTTTTAATACTTTATGTGATTTTTAGCCTCTTAAAATTTTAAACCAATTTTATTAGTTCACTGTCTTGAAATTTTCATTCTAATTTTAAACCAACTCTAACCCTAAGTAAAAAATATTTAATAAAATTGTGAATTTTAATAAAAATATTAGTATAACATTTACATAAAAAGGAAATATGGTCTTATTTTGGAAAAGAAAAAATTCTCAATTTAAAAAAAAATGGGGCTGAATTGAATAAAAATAATAAATAATAGGACCAACTTGAATAATAGAAATTGACCATGACATGTAGCACTGACCTTGACATATGACACGATACTAGCTTGACAGGTGGACATTTAAAAAAAATCACGACATGATGCGTAGCAATCATTGTTCACCGTCTGTTAATTATTTAAATAGTGTTAGAATAAATGACTAAATTGAATAAAATTGATGGATATTATAACCAAATTGAAAAAAATAATATTATGACCAAATTGAACAAACATTAGGACCAAATAAGTATTTAAGCATGTGTGTGTGTGTGTGCACGTGTGCGTGTGTGTGTGTATGATTTGAGTAAGAATCTTAATCTAAGTATAGTGTGTAAAATTGATCAATTTAAACTATCATAGGGAGGTTCTCATTAAATTTGAGTCATTTTATACAAAAAGAAAGGAAAAATATCTCAAATAAAACCAATAAATCAACCTGATTTGCATATTAGAATGTTGTTTTCTCTACTTCAGTGCTAGACGGCGTATAAGGTCAGTTGGATGACATTGGTAAATTGAATTTTAGGGAGTTCAAAGGACCTTAGCGTTGGGCACAATATAGGTATCGTTGGGCATTGCTTGGAATTTCACATCCAGGGAGCTTTAAAGGCGTTCTGTGTTGGGCGCCAACTTTCTCTATTGGGACTGAGCGAGTGGCTAGGGAGATGGGTGCCAACTTCTGGTGTTGGACACTAGTTTTCGGATGTTGGATGTTGGGTTCTTGATGCTAAGTGCTAATTTGTATTTGAATTTTTTGTTTTTAATAAAAAGGCTTTCATAAACTCTTTTCTTAAATTGAAATATGAGGTTTCATTGGTTTTTATTAAGTTGATTGAATGGAGTATGGTTGTAAATATTGGAAAATAGTGAAACATGGAAGGATAATACTTTAGGGTGAATATGCATGTTGGATTGTATAGAGATTGGATTTTGTACTCATGCAACAAATGGGTTAAATATTTTATTTTATGTGTGGAAATGTGAAAATGAAGTAATTGGATATGAATGTGGACAATTGGTAAAGACGGAGGACTGCAAATACATGTTATATACTTTTAACTATTTTATTTTAAGTGTGGAAATGAAATAATTGATATGAATGTGGACAATTTATAAAGCTTGGGGATTGTAAATACATATTTTATACGTATAAGTCTTATCAAGCTCAATACTTGTAATATTTTAATTAGTAGAATAACTTGCTTAATTGGAGTTTTGTAGTACATATAGCTATTTCATGTGTGAGACCCCTTTTTCTTTTCTTAGTTTTTTTTAAAAGAAAGCCTTGGGCATGGCCTTACTAGGGGGCCCAAGTCAGCCCATAAGGGAGCCTTAGAAACCCACACTTAACACCTCACTTTCACTTTGGTCTCATTTTCAGAAACTGTTCCTATTCCTTCTCCCCTTTTTGCTACAGAGAGCTTTGCTAGGGTTTGAGTAAGCTCCCCTATTTTTCTCCTTGTTGACATTTTCCCTCATGTAAGTTAAACTCCACCCTCCTCTTCTCTTTTCCATTCCTATTGCCATGTTTCTGTCTTGGGGTCGTTCCTATAGGCTCATTCTTGCTCCTATGTTCGTACTCTACAACTGCTAAGTTCGTTCTTGGAGCTGAGGTGTCTCCTCTATCAGTGTTTAAAACCCCCTCAAGCTTACTCTACTCAAAGGTATGAGAAGCTAAGGTTTCTGCTTGTTTTCAAATATGTTGCATGTGTTTGGTCTGATTAATGTTCCTTAAGCTTGGATGTTACTGTTGATTGCGTGAAAATGTTTTGGTTGTACTTCTGGATGCTACGTTGTGTTGTTTTCTGTCTTACATGCGCAAATAATGGAGAAATATGATATTCTCGCCCAAGCGAGTGGGTCTCGCCTAAGCGAGAGTATCAGAAATCCTCCCACGCTTTTGCTCGAGTTGTCGCCTAGGCGACGAGCTCCAATTTTGAGCGAGAAGTCATCTCGCTAAGGCAAGGAGGTCTCGCCTAAGCGAGAAAACGCAAAAACCTCACTCTGTTCCACTACTCGAGCTCTCACCTAGGAGAAAAGGGCTCACCTGAGCGAGAGAATCTCTCTCGCTTGAGCGAGTGCTTCCAACCTGAGCGAGATCTATGTAGGGACGTGCTCTAGTGCTGTTTTCTTCTATGTTTTTTGTTGTTGGTTACATGATTGATTGGATTACCCTATTTAAAGCATGAAGTGTGTGAATATGCATGTATTATTTGATTTATGAACTGGAATTGATGAGCTTGGTATGAATAAAGTCATGAACCATGGGTGGTTGGTTGGTTGGATATTGGCATAAGATTGTTATGTATGATAAATTTGTGGTTGGTTGGAGAGACATGGTTGTGGTATGAGTTAACAAAATTCCATGAAACTCTTGGTGAGATTTCATGGTGGTACTGGTTGTGATGGACGTAATTCCATGAATCTCTTGATGAGATTTCATGGTGGTGTCATAGTGTATATAGTTAGGTAAGGATTGCATTCTGAAACTCTAAAGAGCCAGTTAGGCTCACGTAGAGTAGACTGACTCAAGTGTTGAGAGTAGTAAGAGGCCCTAGTATTTGGCAGGATAATGGCCTTAGATGTTTGAAGGCTAACCTTGTGCGTGGTAGGGTGAAACCCATTGACAATGGCTTTGCAGAGCAGTAGAGGCTACCACAAGTGCAAACATCTAGTGAATCCGACCGATTATATGTATTCAGATAAATTGAGTCTTAGAGTCTTATTGTTTGCTATCACATGTTGGAATGATTTATGTGTTCTTGATTTTGATGTTGCATGCTTAATTGCATGATAAAAATCTTTTTTACTCTAGCTTACCCTCTTGCTTGTTGTTTGTTTTCTTGTGTGGTTTTTCTTTTTGCAATGATCACCAATTCCTTGGTGTGAGCAGATGTGGGAACCCTTGGTGATCGCAGTGACGATGGGAATATTGCAGCTTAATTGGTCATGATTTGGGCTCACTGTTGAGCTCACGTTTGAAGAGTTTTTGTTGTTTTGTAATCTCTTGCTTATAAGCAAGCCTTTTGGATAACTGTTTAACTTTTATATTATGTCATTACATTGTGTTGTGCATCTGTTTTCCTTATTGGTATATTTGGATGATTGTAAATCCTTTATACTATAAATCTCGTACTCTTTGGATATTATTAAGGACAATGTTTTATTTAATTAAATTTATCTATTTAACGGGATGTTACATCATGAATTTGTACTCACATCTTAATTATAATAATATCACTGTTAATCAAGAGATTATTATTGTAACATAAGTTAAGTTTTTAATATTAACAACTTAGTTATTAATATCATTTTTATCGATATATATAATTTTGTTAATTTTTTTGTAGGTATCTTTTAGAGTGAATTAACTATTCAAATTAAAATATTATCCATTATAAAATTATAAAAATTAATTATTTTATAACTATTTTTTATTATAAAAATTAATTTTATTTTATTTTTATTAATAATTATAATAAAAAATAAGTTTTTTATTTATTTCTATTATAAAAAAAAAGCAAGTACACATACGACGTATTTATACGTGTTTCCAGTAATAATAAAAGAACGTAAATATTGATGGCATGTTTTAGTTCAATGATTTAATTAATAGTGATATACTTGTGAAAGAAGAAATAATTGAGCCACATTCATGCGTTTTTATTCAAAAGATATTCTTGAAAATATTCTATTTTATATTAGTACAATAGTAGCACTCAACCAAACTTAGTGGGTCTTAAGAAGAATTAATTAAGAATTTAATATTACTTTAATAATCACAAAAGTTAAACGTAAAGTTCTCTTTATTGACTTTAGCGGCCCGTATCCCTTTCCCTGCAATCAATCATAAGTTCTCCACAAAATAAGAATTGAAAACCGAAACTTTAATCGTCTTTTTTTACAATCATTACACGTGAATCATTCAATTCTTATTGTAAATAAAAAGCAGCAAGGGAAATACATTCGATTGCCCTTTTTTTCTAAGTTTGTCTTTTCGTTTTTGTATTTAATATTCTTATCTTGTTTTTCATTTTTTTAATATCAATTAGGATCATTCATACGTGAAGCTAAATTAGAATATCTGTCAATTTATTCTAGAAATATTTTGTGTTGTTTAGATATTATATTGGTTTAGATAGTAAGGAAATATGATTTTTGGACTAGTTTCTTATTTATTTAAAACATGATTGTTTTCTGTTATGTAGTTGATCCTCAAATCTTAGAATTTGATCAATTCTTGTGACTTCTTAACTTTAACTTGTACAGATAAAGAAGTAATCATTATTAATTTTTTTATATAGTCAAAGTTAAATGTTTAAGTTGGTGTATAATTTTTGAAAGTTTATGTTTTAGTTGAGATCAAACTTGAAAAATATGTTGAACATTATGATTTAGGAGAAATTTTGATAAGATACTTTAAGATGATTTTTGTACTCTTGTTGGATTGATTTAATAATTAGGTATGTGTTATGAAAATTTTGTAGGTAATAGTATTATATTGTGACGAATGTTGAATTGTATTATAACAATTGTAACTTATTGTGATGTTTGTTGTATAGTGAATACTTGAAGATGAATATTTTAACTTGGTTGAGAATGTGGAGAGAATATATTGAGTTTAAGAAGAAAGGTGAATTGAGCTTTGAAACAAAACCTTAGTTTCTTGTAAAATCATCTAAGAATTCAAAACAAAAATTGAATCAATTTGTACAGGGTCAAGTTTATTGAACAAGATTTTTGAGAAATTGCACCAATTTACCTTATATTTAATGAACAAACTCGATAGAGATAAAGAGAGAAATAAGAAACACATCACAAATTATACCTACATTTAGTTGTCTAATCAAGTTAGTCTACTAAGATCAAGATTTTACATGAACTCTATATATATATATATATATATATATATATATATATATATATATAAAGTAGAACAAACACTAGATTTTAAACCCTTTAAGGTCCTTACACACTTGTGAAACTATCACTAACACAAAAAAGACATATTACGTCTGCGATTTTACATCTGACCAACCAGAATCAGACATAAAAATGACTGGTGGCAAACTTGTAATTAAATTATCAATTGCTTATGGACGCCTTAGGGTCAGACGTAAATCTGGTTTTTTTGGGTCTGACTAACACTAGTCAAACGTAAATTTACGTCTGACTGGCACTAGTCAGACATAAATTTACATCTGATTTCTCCTGTCAGATGTAAATTTACGTTTGATTAGTGTCAGTCAGACATAAATTTACGTCTAACTACAGTGCGTCAGACGTAAATGTTGAAAATTAAATCCCTAACATTCTTCTCCACAACGTCGTGACTGCGTGAGACAGGAATATGATTTTCACGTTTTTAAACTGCACCAGTGGACGATCAAGTGATTAATTGTTGAAAGGTTAGTTTCTCTTTTGATTTCGTTTTGGTGCACCTCCATTTACCTTGAAACCCCTAATTTACTGCAATTTTTGGTAGAGGTAGCGACAATAGAACTACAGCGGTGGCGGATTTGTAGCGGTGGCGGACTGGTTGACATGCAGTGGCGAACTGGTTGACATGTAGTGGTGGTCGTTTGGTTGAAGTGCAACGTTAAAGGATTGTGGTTGAAGTGTAGCGGTAGAGGACTCTACAGTGACTGGTCGACGTGCAAGATTGTGGTAGACAAATTTTACGTCTATTCCTCTTGGGTCAGACGTAAATTTATGACTACCGTTACTACGTCTGACCTGAACTAGACGAGAAAAACAAAAAGTGTCGGACGTAAAAGACCTTTTTTTGTGTTAGTGCATTTGACAATAGCCAATCTTAATCACCCTAATAAAAAAAACTTTCAAAATAATCAATGGAAATAACATTTTAAATAAGATCACTAGGATTATGATTGTATAGAAAAAAGAAATTCTCATTAAGAACAATGGTAAATGATCTTGAACAAAGAAATTTGTAGAAAATGCTCGAATTTTGATCTTTGACAAAAATACTTTCAAAAAGAGTTTCAAGATTTTTTTTAGTGTACTTAAACTTTGCTTTCTAAAAAGCTCTCTTTCATTTGATGAAACCTTCTCATTTATGTTAAATCATTTGAAGATCAAAAGCACTAAATAAATATATTCGACTATTTGAAAACACATTTAATCGACTAAATAAATGAAAATATGTTTTGAAAGTCTATTTAATCGGTTGAACAACATTTTAACTTGTTGAAAGAACTTATAATGACTCTTTTAGTAATTTCAATTGATTGATTTGTGTTTCAATTGATTGAAATAGAGAAAATTTATTTCCTATGCATATTTATGGATTTTAACAAACTGGAATTGTTAGACTTGACTAACATGTCAAGTCTCAAGTGTTATTTTGATGATGATGTTTGAAGATGTTGATGTTGAAGATGTATTAAGTATTTTAGTTTCATTGCATGTGTTTGTGAGTCTTTCACATAAGTATTCAAAATGTTTTAATTTCAACACACAACACATATTAAAATTAATAACAAAAAAAGTGTTTTGAAAAGTTACAAACATGAAAAAAAGGTTTCATGGTTATGTTAATTGATTAAAGTTAAAATAATCTATTAAACTGCCTTTGAGATGTTTCATAATAAAATAGCCAATGATATATTTAGTTAACTATTAGAGTAAATTTCAATAGTCTAGGATTTTAATTAAGTGCTTAATTGAACAAATTATAAAGCATGAAGAAGTTGTGTATGATAAATGTTGTATAAAAGAGCAAACCATGGAAGTGTATCATCTTACAAGTGAATAAACACCAAACGATTGCTTCCATTTCGCCTGATAAGTGTTGTTAATAGTAAAATGATAAGTGCAAAATAACTTTAAGCTAAAGTAAATGTAAAGAATATTCTTGAAAACTTAATTTTGTGTTGCAAAAAATGTCTTCACCATCGGCCACCAAGAAGATTTGTGCCAAATGCAAATTCTATTAAAATATCTCTTAGAAATTGAGCTAAAGTTGTTTTGTTCACCAACTATCTTGATACAATCTAGTCCAACTACCTACCTAGAACGATGAGCTTTTACCATGTTTTGCAGTAATATGCTATGCAATATAGACAGGTAAGTACTACCAGCTATCAACGACATTGTGTGAAGAAAAGAAGAGTAATTAAAATTCACTAATGCAGAAAACACTTTCTATGATAGTAAAAATAAATTTTCTATGATAGTTGTACTAGTGACATAGATACAAAAAACATAGAAAGTCTAAATTTTTTGTAACAATGCCAAAGACTCATCATAGAATGTGTTACTTTTAAGACGGTTAAAATTTAATTGTCATAGAAATTGATATTTTTTTAGAAAATATTTTGTAAAAATTCATTTCAAGCTCTTTCATCATATTTTTCCAAAACAGAATCCATGACTAATATGCAATGTAAAGACGCTATAATTTTTTTTTTATCAATTTTTATCAATTTTTTATTGAATTTTTAGAAATTAGTACAAGTTGTAGTAAAACTAATATGGATTTGTGGTTAAGCACAAACTGGACAATAGAAATACATAGACATGGAAACAAAAGAAAAACCAACATCAAGTCTAGAAACAAAAATAACAAAACATGAAAGCAAGCAAACACCACCTCAAACTATAGCATCTAGTTCCCCAACTTCGGTTGTTGTCCTTGAAGGCGTTATATCTAACGATTTCCACACACTGTATTTAACTAGGGATGGAAAAAATGCCAACCACAATTAGGTTTAGGGTTTATCAAGCAAGGGAAGCTAAGAGAGAAAGCAATGGAAGCTAAAGTTTATTGTAAGAAGGATCCATGGTGGTTCACGCTCCATGTTAGGTTCACGCTCCATGTTAGTTTCATGCTCCATGTTAGTTTCATGCTCCAAGCTCCAAGTTCCACATTGTGTGCTCCAATCTAAAGTTTCTTTGAGGTGTGAAAGTGAAAATAAAATAAGAAATATGAAGGAGAAAATAAAAATAAGCATTCAGAAAGAATGAGGATTGTCATAAGGAATAAAAATATCAGCACAACACTTATTATGACGGATCTAAATCTACCTGTCATAGAAAGTGTTTGTAACTTATTTCAAAAATGCAACCGCACCACTTACTATGACAATTGGATTTAGAACCATAGTAGTATATTCTGTAATTTATTACAAAAGTGTCACCACAACACTCTTTATGAAAATTGGATTTAGAATCATTACAATATGTTTTATATTTTATTACAAAAATGCCACCACATCACTTATTATGACGGGTGGATTACAATCGCTATAAAAATTTGTTATAAAATCATGTTTTTCCACTAGTGATTACATGAAACACATTCATTATTTCTCCACTATCAAGCTCAACAGAGAATAAAAGAAGCAAAACATATTTAAAATGAGTTCAAAGCTACTTAAACCCGAAATAGGATTACAATGACTACTTTATTGTAATACTTACTTGAGGATTCTCCTTAAAGAATAAGCACACATAAAAAAGCCATCTTTTGCAAGTGCCTGAAACTCTATCAATGTTTCTGTGTCTAAAAGCTTTGTAAGGACACAATTTGTGTTCAACCTTTAGTTAACTAGTAGAAAATGCTTAGCCTTATAAACATCAAAATACAACACTCCTTTCTAGTGAGACAAATTTGTGATGTATTTATTTATCCCAAAGACATTTTATTTATCTTAAACCAGAAGTGACTTGTTGTTTAAATACTCATGTTAAGCCATGAACGGTTTGTTGTTAAAATAATACTTGAACACAATTAGCCAGGATTGGTTATGATATGAAAGAATACTTGGGGATTTTAGCCAAGAGTGGATAAGTGTTAAAAGAAATACTTATGGGGTTAGTCAAGAGTAGTTGTGACTGAAAAGAATACTCGTACGGGGTTAGCTAGGAGGGGTTACGATTCAAAAGAATACTGATTTGTACTTTGTAATAGTATGCTGCCTAGTGGAGTTTAACCAATTGGTCAAGAACTACACTTAGTCTATTCTAATAGATAAACCAATGTAAAAATATTGTGTGATGTTTCTCTCTCTTCTATATTGTATTGTATACTACTTTACCCACACTAACTTAAGAAATAATAAACTTTGTTTTTGAAAAGACTTTTGACATTATTTGTTGATAAAAAATAACTATTGTATAATTATGCAATCTCAAATGATACTACAACAACTTCTAAAATTAAATTCAATCCTTTCCTTCTTTTGTCTCCTATTTCTGTAAAGTTGGTGTTAGAGCTCGACCTCTAAAGAGTTGAGCACTTGACAACTTATAGAGGCAAAAGGTCCAAAATAAAATGAATGGAGCCATAACATCTAATTGCAGAAGGAGCCTTCAGATCACCAACATTCTTAGGAGAAAACTTTCCATATTTGAAAGATCAAATGGAAAGGTATGTAAAGTCCATACACTATTAACTATGACAGATCATTACATGTGGGGGCATAAACATTGCATCTCAAAAGAACATCGGAAAGAAGAGTTGAAGCAAATGTTGTTGAATAACAAAGCTTGATACACTCTCATATTCATTTTCTAAGAAAACGAACATAAAAGGTGATGAGATGCCTCTAACCAAGGGACCAACAACAAGAGCCATGGCTAGGAGAATACAAGAGGAATAGGCCTTAAATGCGCATGCAAGGCCTAAGATGAACTTCACATGGGCCAAGGAAGATGTGAAGACCTAGCCTAGGACACTTTGCTTGTAAATACTAGATTAGGATTTTATTTTGGGCTTTGTATTTTGGGCCCAGTAGAATAGGGTTTTCTTTAGGCCATGTATTGGGCCTTAGAGGAAATTGGGCTTTAGAAGTAATTTTGGACCAAAAAGGGGAATTGGGCCAAATGGGCCAAGAGTAGTGTGTCTACTCTAGAAAAGCCTAGAAGCTTCTCAAACTTACTCTCCAAGGATGAGAGTTAGCTTCCCATGACAAGACAAGTGTGACTTGCTTAGGTGGCAAGTCACACCTCCCACATGCTCCTTCTTGGCTCCAAAATTCAAATTTCTAGACTCCTTTTTCCCTCCACTTTTTGGAGACTCCTTGGTCTCATTTTAGCTTATAAATAAAGAGCTTAGGACCCTTGTATTTTCATTCATGAATATAGTAGAGAAATTCTGTTGAGATGACTCCAAACTCCTCTCTTTTTGTGAATCAATTTAGGTTAGAGTTCTCCTTCTTGGTTTCCTCTAGCCCCCTTCCTTGAGTGTTGGCCCAACCTCACTAGAGAGCTTCTCCAAACACCATTGCCGCACCACTTCTCCTCACATCTTCTAACTTCCGCATGGCTTCTCCTTGGCTTCCTTACTCTTGAAGATGGACTTATCATGTGGTATCTAGAGCCTTGGTTGATCAAGCTTGACGTCAAGAGATAAGTTCATCTTCCTTGTGGTTTTCCTTTCAATTTTCGTGTTGTTCATTACTTCCTTTGATTGTCTTGTTGTTTTTCTTCTTTTCACCTCATTGGTTATATGGTTCTTATCATTGTTCCTTTGGAACCATTCGGCCATTGTGCCTAAGAACTCAACCATGGTG
>Ga0214544_1005002_pt1 | contig 26094 bp, 12 predicted proteins | sample CNSS3metaG_FD_160074 | JGI IMG/M metagenome (GOLD analysis project Ga0214544, IMG submission 160074) | Root nodule microbial communities from cowpea collected in UCLA plant growth center, Los Angeles, California, USA - CNSS3 | ecosystem: Host-associated > Plants > Roots > Nodule | place: USA... | reverse complement strand
TTGGCACCAGAAGAGGAAATTCTTGAGAGATGCACACCAATATGTGTGGGATGATCCTCATTTGTTCAAAATCGGAGCTGATCAACTGTTGAGAAGGTGTGTATCCAATGATGAGGCAAAGAGCATTATGTGGCATTGTCATAGTTCCCCATATGGAGGGCATTTTAATGGAGAGAGGACAGTTGCAAAAGTCCTCCAATCTGGATTTTATTGGCCCACCTTATTCAAAGACGCACACAAATATGTGCAACACTACAATAACTGTCAGAGAATAGGGGGAATCTCAAAAAGACATGAAATGCCATTGAATATCATTTTAGAGGTTGAGGCTTTTGATTGTTGGGGAATTGACTTTATGGGACCACTGCCATCTTCTTTCTCAAATGAATACATTTTGGTGGCAGTTGATTATGTGACAAAGTGGGTTGAAGCAGTAGCAGCTCCTAAGGCCGATGCCAAAACTGACACTTTTGATGATCCACTATGAACATCAAAAGCTATTTTGGGAAATGATTAGGTAGTTGAGATTTCTCTTAAAAACATTGGTATAATCATAATTATTTTTTCGAGAATATTAGTCATTTATAAGCCCATAAAAGAGATGTATACTCACTGCCTAACATTGGCGATGCCGAGCAATCAGATAGTCCCAAGTTTAGCCTATGAATATCCTAGTTCAGGGTGCTATTCTGAACTATTTAAATACTCACCTACTTGGTAAAACTTCCTTAAACCCCATCATTGTCTCTGCCTTTCATCACACATGTACCAAACTATGACTTTCCAAATACAAACACTCAAACATTGGTTTTATCTCAACATATTGAAATCATACTTAAGTTTCTTTGTTGATTGACATACTCTTGGACATATTGAAAGATCATAAAATGTGATGACTATCAAGTTATGTCATTCTTGACCAAAAATATATGTACACCATACACAGATAATATAAAATAACAATAAAACATATCAATAACTTTCTTTTATCCAAACTCACTAAATAAAACAATATTTACTTTTACTTTATTTTTATATTTTTCAAATTATAAAATAATGATAAAACAAAATAAGAATCAAAGCAAGACTTTAAATAATTAAATATATACAAATTAGAATGTTATAAAATAAAATAAATTATAAATTAACATAAGGACCCGTATAAAACTGGAGATAAATGAAATGAACAAATAGGACCAATATGTAACTAGAGATAAATTACCAAAATAAATAAACAAGACTAGTGCATAACTGGAGACAAATTAAATAAAATAAATGTAAACATGACTAGTGCATAACTAAAGGTAAACTAAAATAAAATAATTAGATAGGACCAATGCGTAGTTAGATATAGATTAAATAATATAAATATAAATAAATAAAGAAGATAACAATTGAATGAAAGCAAATAAATTCAAAATAAATCAAAGATAATTATAACACACATGAGTTTATCAAGATTAATATAAGAAGAGCTTAACCTCACTCTACCCTTATCTTAATAGTTGAGGGAACACATTAATACTTCTATAAGAATAAGATCTCTTTCAAATCTTCCATTCCAACTTTCTCTCTCTTCCTCTCTCTTTATATGTATTTATATCTTTTCTTCTTTCTTTCTCACTTAACTCACATTCCACTACTAAAAAATTCATATTTCCTGCCAATTTTGTTTTGATTTTTTTTTGTAGGAAATACTTATAAATTTTGTTATGCAAAAAATTTTGTAGGAAATTACTGCCATTTTTTTTGCAAAATATTTTGTATAAAACACTTTTCACAACAAATTTTGTAGGAAATACTTACGAATTTTATAGTTTTGTAGGAAATAATTACACACGAAGAAATTACCTGCCAATTAAGATTCTTATAAGAAATAGTAGAAAAAAAAGTCTTTTCTTGCAAACTTTTTTAACAAATTTGCAAGAAAAATTTCATGTAATATGAGAATTTTTAGTAGTGTTCACTCTTTCTACATTTCTTCTTCCATGTATTTATAAGCTATGATAAGATTTCTTTCATTAATGAAAGCTAAGCCAAAATTTTCCAAAGTAACCCATGTGCATTAAATGTAGTACATGTGCATTAACTCATCTTAACTCATCTTTCCTTCATCATCCATTTACAAGTCATGCATGTGTCATTATTTGCCAAGTCCAAGTCATTATGACTTGCATTTAATAAAGAGATAAGCCTTATATCTTTCTTTCTTTCTCTTCTTACTTTTGCACCTTCCTATCACATTCATACATATTTACAAGTTAAAGTTTGTAAGGAGTCATCACATGTGCATTAAATTGATGTTTATTCTTTTTAATCTCTTTATCTTCTATCTTTTTCTTTTCTTTGTTTTCTTTTTCTTTTCTTATCTTGTCTACTTATGTTCTCATCCCTTAGAAGTTTTTTTTTTTATAAATAATGCTTTAATATATATATATATATATATATATATAATGTTTTTCTTCTTATCACTTACTTTTATTATTATTATTTTTGTTTCACTTAGTTATAGTATTTCTTAAAACTAGATTTATTTTTAAATGTTCAAACTATATCTAGATACAATACAAAACATTAGTAAAAATACAAAATTTTCTAACTCTTACTTTTAAAGTAAGGATAAAGTAAATAATACAGTTTATTAAAAGTAAAGATGTTACACTTGCAGCCTTTCATCCATGGCCTCTAGTGTCTCTTTCACTCCATCCATTAATATCACAACTTCCATATAAGATGGTCCATTAGGTACATATTGTTGCTGTTGATAATTAAATGAAACATATGATTGTTGGGATGGATACTCATAATACTGTTTGTTGTTCATCATATGATGGTTATTGCGGATGGTAATCATAGTTCATTTGAAAATCACACTATTGATTATTTTCATATGAAAAATTATTTTTCATTTTTAAAAGAGATTTTTTGAAAGCAAATAAGTTGAAAGGTTGTTGAGTATGTAAGCATAAACGCAGGATATTATCCTAATAATCAATCATAAACAATATCCCATACTGATAATCATGCTGTAAAAAGTAAACGGAAGGGTACCTGAATTGGCCATAACTATAATATTATAAAGCACTAATGATCCAGTGATCTTCCTCCTGTAGAGCACCTTTATTTCCCTTTGGTTTTCTCTCTTGATGGGGATAGGGAGAAAGGAACAGGAAAAATACATTATGATTCTGTGTGTGCTCTCAGAAGGGGACCACGACCATTTATAAACTGAATTACTTAAGTTTTAGTATTTCTAATTTGGCCCCTCATCAAATTAGAAATTACTAACTAGTCTCTACACAATATTTATTTTCATGACATATGCCTTTAGCCAAATCTTTAATTTAGTCAGATCACTTTATTATTTGGCTTTATAAATAATGGCCCTAACACATTTAATTATGTGTCATATATATGCATGACCTAAAATCACTAACAGAGTAGACTTCTAATAAAGAGATATGTGTCTCAATTGACAAATTAAGTACCTTATCTTTCCTTAGCTAAAGTGTTCCCTAACTAGTTTTACAAATTTCCCAACAAAATTTTTCAAACAAAAATTTTGATTAAAAATTATAAATACAAAATTAAAATAACAAAATAAAATAAATAAAAATAAAATGTTAGGAGAAATGGAGAGGGAATGTCAGTTATAAACAAAAATAAAAATAAAATAAGAACCAAAATGATAAAAATTCTACCGTATTCCCTAACATTGCGTCAAATTTGATAACGTTGTCGTTCACATGATATAATTAATACTAAACAAAACAACTTAGTATTGCGAGGAGAGCATCCAACAAAATAGAAATGGTAAAGTCAACCCTAAGTTGCCTCCCAACAAACACAAAATTGATTTTTAACAAATTAGTTCTCATAAAAAACTATACAAAAGGGTTAGTAATTAAATTAAAAACAATAATAGAAGATAAAGTAAAGTAAAATAAATAAAATATTAAAAAATAAATGAATAAATCTAGGAAAGAAATGAAATTGGACAAGATGAAAGAGATAAAATTAATAATAATGAAAATAAGATAAAGGCAAAAACAATAATAGGTTTTTACCTTTAATCAAAGTACAATCTTAATTATTGACAAAAATTTATTCAATCACATTAATGTTTCTAAATTTAATCAAAGTATAGTTTCAATTAAAACCTTTTAACTCATGTGATTAATGTGCATCTAACCTCAATTACAAAAGACATAGATAAACATAAATTACAACAATAATAAAAAAAACAAAATTTATTCTATCTAACCTCAGAAGATAGTTAAGAAACTACAACAAAATCAAGTCTAGAAGCTTAACACTCAATGGAACGTAAAAAAGAAAACAAGAAGAGAATAGAGGGAGGCGTGAAAGATGGTGGGGAGGACGAAATTAGGTCCCCCAAAGGGTTCCTATGCTCCCTTTATGTGTTTCCCTATGTCTCTTTATAAAGATATTGAGTTTGGTCTCTTTTGTTGTTGATACTCTTCTTTCTAATAGTGTAATCTCCTCCAATTATCTTTTAAATAATCCAATATCTGTTAATATATATTTGATTATTGTGGAGATCTAAAATAATTTAAGAAAATATTTCCAAATTCAAAAAGATTTAGCAAATATTATCTTTTGATATTTACTTATATGATTAAATAATAAAATATCTAAAGATATATTTGTCGGATTATCCTTTACCATAAAGATTTCAATAATCAAAGTCATTTTTGTAGAAAAAGATAGAGAAAACCGCAAGATCCAATTTTTGTTGTTTATATCCTTTACAGGCTTAGCCACATTCAAATTGGCTCAGCCAAACTTCTTCAGGCCATGCCTGGCTTGGTGTTTTATGGTTTCGATTATTTGTTATTCTTGGTTTTATATTTAAGGTGCCATAAAGCTTTAACAAATTTATTTTCACACCTCCATGAGCTCAAATTAGCTACAACTGCAATTGCACTCACACACTTCAAAATATCTAAAGCACATTTATGCAACTAAACTGTTATTTTTAACATATTTTTGTATCTCATGCTCGATAAACCCAATTATAACAAATCCTAATTAAAACAATCGTTTAAAGCCCAAATAACCAATTAAGAATCCATGATTAAAGATTAAATAAAGGCATAAATATGCAATAATGGCTTATATTATAACAAAGATTTATTTATTTCATTGATAGATAGACTAAGATATGTGGTGAGGAGTTGAGGAAGAAAGTTCTTGCATATTGTGACATGTGTAGATGTGCAACTTGAGTTGTAATAAATTGGACCTAATATATTGCTCTTAAGTTTTATTTTTAATATAAGTTTTGGTTTGGATTTGAGGATAGTCACTGATAAGACATCTCTTCTTATAAGCGTCAATTCATATTCTATTTGTTGAATATCGTTTGGTGTGTGTGTGTGTGTGTGTTTATGTTTGTGCGTATTTGTGTTTGTGCTGGTGTTTGTGTGTGTTTGTATGTGTATCTGTCTGTGTCTGTGTCTACGTCTATGTGTTTGTGTGTTCAAGTGTGTGTGTGTTTTTTTTTTGTGTTTGTGTGTCTGTGTTTGTGTATAGGGGTGGAAAAATGGGCCAATTCTACTAGTTTTGGCCTGCCTCGTCCTTAAACTGCCAAAAATGGATCAACCGGACTGTCCCACCACTATAAAATGGGCTAGGAATGGCTACCGACCCTACCATAAGGCAAGTTGGCGGACTGGCCTACTACTTTTTTTTTTAATTTTTTATTTATAAAATCTATTTGTATATATACTCATAAATCAATATTTAAAGCATATTTAATCATATAAGTATTTTCTAAGCTTTTAATTGATTAATTAATATTTTTAATTGGATAAATTAAAATAATAATTATATTTACATGTTAAATTATTTTATTATTACTAAAAGTTGGAACTTAGTTTGACAATGTTAATGATTTAAATTATAATAATATTGTATATTTATATCGTTGCAAAAATATAATATAGAAAAATTTAATCTGTTTAATTTTTTTAATTAAAAAAAAAAAAAAAAAATCGAGTGAGCGAGGAACGGGTTCACATTTCTTTAGTCCACCGGTTTGTCGGGTTAAACAAGTGAGACTAAAACAAGCAGCTGGCATATTGAAAATACCAATCCGAGCCAATTGTATTGATGTTTATGTATATATTTGTGTCCTTGTTTATTTGTGCATGTGCATGCATCCGCTGCATGATTGTTGCGTTAATTGTTATATGCAAAATAAGAATGAAAAAGGAAACATAAAAATATAGTTTTACACGTTTTAAAAAGTATATTAAAAAAATAAAATGTATACATTAAGAAGTAATCTCTTTATATGGTTAAAAAAACTAATATTTCATATAGGATAATGATTTACTGACTCCCAAAATTTGACTACAATCTTACTCCCTGAGCTGGCATCTGATATAGCAGTAACATTTGATTTTGTAATTTATTTTTCTAAAATCTACCTTGGCAGAACTAAAGGGAAAGGGGAGAAAATATATTTTGTTTGAAATTGGGTTAGGTCATTCACATTTCTCTTTTCTCGTTCATATTCTCATGCCTCATGGACACCACTTCGTCGTCCTAAAACCCTCTCGTCTCCCCACTTCAAATCTCTAAATGGCGGAAACCACCAAAATCTGCTTCGGTTTCATCGGTTGCACCGAAATCGTGTGTAAAGTCTCTCGCGCCATCGTGCTCTCTTCCAATGTCGTCCTTCACGCCGTAGGGAGCCACTCCAATGTCAAAGGAGTGGCTCCCTACGACGTGAAGGACGACATTGGGAGAGAGCACGATGGCGTGAGAGACTTTACGCACGATTTCGGTGCAGCCGATGAAACCGAAGCAGATTTTGGTGGTTTCCGCCATTTAGAGATTTGAAGTTGGGAGACGAGAGGGTTTTGGGGAGACAAAGTGGTGTCCATGAGGCATGAGAATATGAACGAGAAAGGAGAAATGTGAATGACCTAACCCAATTTCAAACAAAATATATTTTCTCCCCTTTCCCTTTAGTGCTGCCAACGTGGATTTTAGAAAATTAAATTATAAAATCAAATGTTACTGCCACATCAGATGTCAGCTCAGGAAGTAAGATTGTAGTCAAATTTTGGGAGTCAGTAAATCATTATCCTTTCATATATTAGTAATAAATCAAACTGCTGTATAAGTCATCAAAATGCGAGTCTAAAACATGTATTATATGTTTATTTTCACGAGTCCTGGATTAATAAGTTAGTTGTTAAGAAATTTTCAGGTCAATCAATTCCAAAAGGAAAGGCTATAAAGATAAAACTTTAAAATAATTAACAAAGTTTTTGTTAAATTAAATAACCTTGCAAACAGTAGTGAGCCTGGCTACACAACCATGAAAGATAAAAAACAAGAACTGTCACAGAGATAGCAAACATAGTAATGCTACTGAGGAACACTCTGAAGCATTTCAACGACTTGGCTCATGGTTGGCCTTATATCTTTGTCTTCCTCAACACAGTCCAAAGCCACTTTGGCTAAAAGCTCCATCTTGGATTCATCATAGTTAGTTTGGAGTGCAGGATCAATGATATGCTGTAGCCAAGATCTTCCACTCTTTTTTTCTCTCACCCATGCCACCACCCTTCCATTGTACGACTCTTCTCCATCAATGTTTTGAACACCCGTTGTTGGGCTCTTCCCAGTTATCATCTCCAACACAACAATTCCATAGCTGTAAACATCAACCTTCGACGTTATTGCTAAGTTCAGAACCCACTCAGGTGCCATGTACCCTCTTGTTCCTCTTATCATTGAAAAACTTGAATTGTTCAAGTTGTTCCTGTTTTGTAGCTTCGACAGGCCAAAATCTGCTACCTTGGGTTGATAATTAGCATCAAGAAGTATGTTCTGTGGCTTTATATCACAGTGCAAAATCCACTCCAAGCATTCTTCATGAAGATATGCTAGAACTCTTGCTGTTCCAAGGGCAATGTTGTATCTCTTACTCCAATCAAGTGTGTTGGATGAGAGATTTTCCGCCAAAGAACCCTTCTCCATGTACTCATACACCAACAACCTATGCTTTCCCTCAGCACAATATCCCCACATTTCAATCAAGTTCATGTGGTTAAGCCTTCCAATGAGACTCACTTCAGCAAGGAATTCTCCTTCTCCTTGTTTAGCCTCATTCAGTCTCTTGATTGCTGCATGTCTTTCATCTGATAAAATACCTTTGTACACAACCCCTCCTGCACCCCTTCCAATCTCTTCACTGAACCCCTTTGTGGCTTTCTTCAACTCTGAATAACTAAATTTTCTGAATCTATCGGTCAGTGGATGGTAATCGTGTTCATCTGCATGAGACTTTCGGCGCGTCTTAACTACGAAAACCCACACGACAAACACGCAGACCGATTCAATAGCACCAATTACTATGGCCACCCAAAGAAAAAACCTCACAATCTTGTTCACATGATATTTGTCATACACTCTGGGAATTTCAACAGCACAAACATGCGCATCTGAACGAAAAGATTCTTCCCTGAAAAGGCTATGATTTTTAGGCACTTTCACGTATATTGTTCCTTTGAAACTGGGTGTTCGGCGGCCGTTCAGCAATTGCATCTTTGTGTAGCAATTGTAAACGTTCTTGCCGTCATTGTATGAGTACTGAAACCCCTTACAGTTACAGTCTTCTAAGCACAGATTCCTACAATAGCTATAGCTATTAGCTTCAGAAAAGTTAGCATCATAACCATAAATCTCAACACCCAGCAACTCCAAGAAGGTAGACTCACTTCTATTGCAAGACAAAACGAACACAGGTTCACAGCCATAAGACCAATCGCTATGGTTCTTCACTCTATGTCCCGGAAGACACGAGCACTTCCTTCCATGCTCATGATCATAACTGCACGCACTGTTAGCTCCACAAATCCCGTGGATATTGCAAGCGTCAGCTCTCGCTTGCCACGAAACAAACCATTCATCATGCAGCGTATACACTCTAAGGTTACCATCAGAGTCAAGTTTCAATCTTCTCTGCTTCGTAGCGCCATAATCAGATGTGATGAAAGTAAAACTATCAGAAGAAATGAATCTTCCGAGTGAGTCCAACGCCGCGAATCTACTGCTATTGTAAGTAGACCTTCCAGCGTCCCAACTCACCAACCATGGATATGGCCAGTAAATGCTGGAAACATCAGGGCCATCGTAGAGAAGACGAAGAACGTTGTCATCGTCGAAGAAGAGCTTGTAGAAACCGGAGGAATGGTTAGTGTCGCTTCTTGAAGACACGAGTTGCGTTCGTCTCGTGAGGGGCTGTCCCGGAAGAAGAGTATCGGTGGGAAAATCAAAGCTTTGCCACAGAACGGTTCCTTGGAGGTCACGCAAAACCAGATTGCCATTGTCGCTGAGCTTCAACAGTGGTGAAGCCAATGAAACAGTGTTCGAAGACCACACCGTTCGTTGAGCAGCATCATCCAAAACAAGGTTACCGGTTCGTGAGAGAGAGAGTTTGGAGCGTTTTCCGTTGACGGGGTTCTCGCGGTTCGCCATCCACACGATTGTAGGGTGGTTGTGGGAACGGGGTTGTGTGAAGCATACGGCGAAGGAGTAGACGTTTTCACCGACGGCAACGAAGCCGGCGGAGAAAACACCGTTTGGGGAGAGAATAACGTCTTCGGGTTTCTCTACGGAGAGGAATGAGTCCGTGGTGAGTGATGAAAATGCAGAATGTGAAGTGTGCAGAGAGAAGAATTGCAGGAAAAGAAAGAGTAAGATTGAGGAAGCCATGTTGAAGTTCATGCAAACGATGCAAAAGCGAAAACGTTGCGTTTTGTGGTGTGATGATGGATGCTGTATATAAAACTGGTTTCGTTGACGGACTTTTATGGTCTACGTAAAGAAGTCACCTTAATTTGGAAACAGTCAAGAAATTTTGCACCACCCAACAAAAAACACTCCACTTAGCAATTAAAAAAAATTGTTTTAATAATATTTATTATATTTTTTTAACCTTATATTTTAATATAAATTATTATATATATCATAAAGTGGGTTATCTAGTGGGAGTATTTTTTTAAGGGGTGTTAAAGTATTATTTTTCATGAAATTATTCTGCATTTGGAAACTAGGAAGAACTTCTAAAAGCACAGTGTGTGGAAACTCGTTTTCACATCTAAAAAGTTTTTTACATCTATTTGAACAAACCTTTCATTCCAAACATCTTTTACGCCATTGTTTCCTATTATGTAAAACAAGATATGTACTTTATAAAAAACTAATCCTAATTTATAATGACAACTTTGATTAAATCTTCATCTCAATTTTAAATCATAATTGGAATAAGTTTAAGTTATTAACTTCCACATTTTTTCTGTTTTCTTAGCCACATATAGATGTCTTTAGGATATAGGATTTAAAATTACTTCTAAAGATTCCAATAATGATCTAAAAAACATCCATAGCACAAAAAGAAAAAAAAATCAACTATTGATCTTGATGCAACATCATTTTCTCTTCTCATGAGTCATGGATCTCTAAACACTAAGAGAATAAACTAAAAATATTAAATAAAAGAGCTATAGAGAGTAAAATTAGCCAAAACGAATTTGTGTTTTCATTATCATCTTAGTGAGGCTATCTCATCTTAAAAATAGAGTGTCGATCTAAAGAGATAACAAAAATAAAAATGTAAAAGTTAAATAAAAAGATATTTATTTAGGTTTTACGTCTATGACAAATTTAAATATTTTCAATTGAATTTTAAATAAAAAAAATTCATCAATTAAAAACTATTAAAAGATTTTATATTTTTCAAAAGCCTACCGTTTATTTTTGTTATTGATTGAGTGACACAACTATTATTTTTTAGCATCACTTTGTTTGCTAAGATTTTATACTTAATATAAAATAATATTATAGCTAATATAAAACGGCTAATGACTTATATTGCTCATTAACTATGCAGTATTATTTTATATTAATCACGACATCTCATATTTCTTTCCATATGTGAAGATAATAAAACAAGATTGTGGAACAAAATATCATTTATGTCACCCAATTAACAAAAATAAAGTAAAGATTAATAAGAACTCAATTGAAAAATATAAAAATTTTGAATACAGAAAGAAGAAATATTAATAAGAATTCAATTGAAAATAATTGAATTTATGAAAAACTTAAACCTTTTTAATTAATTAAACTGATAAAAAATAAACTTTGTTCATGAATAGCTAAACAATAATGATTACCATTTCTATAACTACTATAAATTATAGTTTTAATTTTTATGTATTGAAAAGTTAATCCCATTAGACTAAAGTGAGAATTGTTTAAAATGTTGGTCATTGCTTTTTCTTGTTGTGATCCTTGCATCATGATTATTAGTAGAATTTTCTATGACGTGTGGTGGACGTTAATTAACAAAATGGCGCACTACATTAAATTGGCCAACATCAAGTCTTTTTCATGAGTCATTGGTGTTGAAGTCATAATCGATGGATTTGGACCAAACTTCTCAAAACAAGGCTGCTTCGAATGGATATGGAATTTCTTACGGAGAAGATAGTGGTTTGAATAGAAAAAAAAAATGCCTATGTCACTACCATGATGAACAACATACAAAAGAATAGTCCATGTAAATAAATGGTTTTGGAGGGGAGAAGATAAGCAAGTTCCTTATACCTTGAGTCCAACATTTTGTACGGCGAGTTATAATTAATAAGGTGGCAATGTTGGGGTATTTTTTAGGTTGTAAAAAGGATTGCAATGTTCTAAGCTTGTATAGAATATTGACTGTTAAAGGAGGTGTGGGTTTATTGTTAGGCTTCATTGTTATATCTATGTTGAGAAAATGAATATAGAAATATATAATTTTCTTTGTTGATAAAAATAATAATTAATAAAGTGGCAACAAACCATAATTTATATAGAGTGTTCAAATGAGTAACAAAACTTGTGTGAGGTGTAGAATTATAATGTAGAAATTGTTAATCATGTAAGGTGGCTACATTCATTCGGAAGATGTGTGACTCATGAGCAACGCTATGATCTATGCATCATTATATAACAACTTTACACTTGAGTTAATTTGAACGCTTAAATATAAATAGAAAATACAACAAAGTATGATGATGTATATTGGTGACAATTGTATGATGTATTTGAAATATTGTCATTTTCAAAAATGGAAAAAATTGATGTTGACGAAAGTGTTCAATCTAGCCTAACTTAAAATATGGTTTTCGATAGTGCATAAAAGTCTTGGTGCCAATTTCTCATACTTTAATGTGTTTATGTCCAACCATGTGCTTACAATCTATGTGCAGTTAGGATCTTTGGTTCAAGTTGTTGGAGGGCTCCTTTCTTATCTGATACAATAACATACATTACATCATAGAGTGAGTGAATTGTTGTTCATCATATAGGGGTGAGTGGTATCAACAGGTTAATAGACTGATATATTAACTGATGGGATGAGGACAAGTATGTATTGTTATGTGTTCCAATGAGTTTAGAATGGAATACTATCTATATATACGATGTGATGCTTAAGATCATATTTGAAAATAGTATGGTAAGAATCTACTAGGATAGTAGGAAAAGTTTTATAAAGATGACATGATTTTCTATTTTGGTTATGAAACCTATATTGTTGTGTGATATTTTTGAAGATCGGGTTTGTTGTAACCAAACATATAACAATAATAGTACACCTGGATTTTGGTCGAGCTGTCCTTCATCATTGATGTAGGAAAGCTCAAAAATTGTTTGAATAACAATTTTTCTCTTTCTTTTATAACAACGGAGACGAGTACGATGCTAAAACTTTGATTTCACTATATTTAAGAAAGTATTCAAGAGTCTATACAAAAATAGTTTAGTTGATATTTTATGTAATATTCAATGTGAAGGACACAGATCTATAATTATGATGTATTTAGTTAGAGGCAGACATTACACATGATGACAAATTCTTTCTTTTTTAACTTCTTTTATATATTTCTTTGTATATAAGTTAGGACAAATCTCTTTCTTCTTTCAATATATTTATTTTTTAATTAAAAAAATACTTCTACATCTACTTATAATTTACTCATAAGTAAACTCATAAAAGAAATTTTAATTTATATTCAAAATTTAACGTATAACTTATTAAATCTCCTTTGATTTTTATCAATCACAAAGTAACTTATTATATTATAAATTTTCCTAAAAATTTATTAACAATGTAATAATACAAATTAATTCGATTTTACCCTTTTAGCATAGTTAAACTAAAATAAATTTTAGATAATTTAATTTAAAATTATATTTAAAAGTAACTTGTTTAAAAGTATTAATTTAGAGGAAATGCATATGCAACTAAAAAAATTCAAATGATTTAATATGTTTTAACAAAGCATAAATTATTTATGTAATTCCCAATAAGCTTATACCATATATTACTATGAAATTTAACATTTAAATTATAGTGACATCCAAAGCTCATCAATCTTTTACCTCACATGAAAATTTATTAAAATAAAAAAACAAAAAAAAAATACAAAGCATAGGAGTCACACCAAACCCATATAAAAATTACACTTAACGAGATAGACAAATTATACCTATTAATACACAGAGGTAAACCATCAAACCACTTATAATATTCTCTATGAATTAAAGTCAAATTAGCTAATTTATTGTTAAGCTTGATAAATACTTGGTATTTAAGCTTTGTTAACCTCTCTTATTTGTCTTTATTTCATGTGTTTTGTGTTTATTTCTTAGGAAGTTTACTAGTGTTTTGTGTATTTTTTAGTTAGGAGTATTTTTCTTTTCTTGGGTCATTGTTTAGGAAATTATATAGGAAAATGGAAGTCTACAAAGTTGTCTATAAGGACCATCCCGTCCAGCCAGAGCTCCACCACTCGCCCAGCAAGAAGTCTGTCTCGCCTAGTGAGAAGTTTGTCTCGCCTAGTGAAAGGAGTTAGTTCTTTGGTGTGAAAATGTAAGGAAACTCGAAACTTCGGTCTAGGGCACATTTGGGGACAAATCTACAGTAAATTCTTCCATCTACTTGTGCGAATTCATCAAATTTGTATGTTCTAGATGATTAGGAATAGTTAATCTCCATTTTCATTTGGACTGGACATAATGAATTCATACTCTATGTAACTTTTCCTATGCAATATAATCTCTTTCGTATTCAATTATTCTATCTTGATTATTAATGTGTATGATAGGAATATCATGTTATTTGTTGTTATCGAATCATTGGAAAATGTATTGGAACTAGACATGGATAGAACAACCAAGAGTTATGTTCTAGGGATAGACATCATCTCTTGGCCATTCTAAAAATGTGAGCTTAATGCAAATTGTATGCTAAAATGGCTAAGGAATTAGAGTTTTAACATATGATTTAGAACTTGCTTCTAAGGAATTAGAGTAAATATGCTTTTAACTTGAATGTGACTTCATAGAGATATATATTGTGTGGTGTTACATTAATTTGATTCATGAAATTCAATCCTAATGAAGCTTTTTACCGAATCACATCTTTATTTTTATGAATTTTGTATGTTTTATTTTACTTTGAATCAAAAATGCTTTTCACAATTGCTAAAATCAGTAAATAATCACAAATAGATTAACAAACACAAATCCCTTGGGAAAACGACACTTGGACTACTATTTTACTACTTGGGACGAATTGGTACACTTGCCAATAAGTTAACATTTATCTACAAAATGATTTCTCTAAAAAAACATGAGAAATTTTAAACTGTATATGCTTACAAAAAGGCAACCATCAAATTTTATGTTATTTCAAGAAACATTTTAATATTTAGTTGGAAACTAATGTAGAAAGTCACCTTTGGTGTTAGGTGTGATGTCACCTGACGTCAAATGTTGCAGTTTTTGTCAGTTTTCTACCTAACATATAGAAAAGTTTCTCATAAGCCTAAAAGGTTCACTTAACTGGCGTAGAAAAGTTTCCTACAAGTCCAGAAGGTTCACATTCTCACTTTTTCATTCCTTTTGGTTTTATGTCATCATTATTCTTGTCCTTTTTATCATTGTTATTCATTTAAGGGGTCATTGAAGTTGGAGAGGTGTCTCTCCATCACACCTTTGTTGTTCATATAAAGTGGAAGTAGGTATCGTGTATTCACATTTAGATTCTAGTTGTAACTATCATGTCACTATGAGGCTCAAAGAACTTCTTTTGGTTGCGACTCTACCTTACAACCATTGTTGCTCTTTTAAATCTCTTCATATTTGTAGGTAGGTACCTAATATAGTCATTTTATTTATGAGATTGTTTGTATGTGAGAATTGGTATGTAGAGTTGTCAATTTGGTCCAATCCACAAGGCTTGGCTCTTGCCCTTATAGGACAAAACTGAAAGAGCTTATAAGGTTAAAAAGTCCATATGGCCAAAATAACATCAAAAGTCCCATGGGTCAGAACCATCCCATGGAACGGTTTGTGCGAGTTAGTCTCATATGAAGATAGACAAGGCTAGGTAGAGCCCAAGTTAAGTAAGTCATTCGAGTTGAGGTCTAGGTTAGGTTACATGTAGGAAGGTTGACAGAATCCACATCGTGCTGAGTTGAACCGAGCCCACATTGGACATAATCGAGTTGGGCCCACCTTAGGTAGAGTCAAGTTAGACCCACCTATGGTTGAATCACATCAAGCCCACCTAAGGTCGAGTTGAGTCAAGTTCACCTCACTTCGATTAGAGTCCAGATCATCTTACGTCGAGTCGAGTTAGGTACCTCTCATGATAAGTCAAGTATAATATGGGTCCAGGGTCAAGCCAAGTGTGACTCAAATGAAGAATTGAGCAATGTCGTTTAGAGTCACATAATCGAATCTAGTCGACTTGGGTTGAAGAATCGAGACAAGTCGACCTAAGCTAAAGGTTGAAACGGGTAACCTAGGTTAAAGTTTGAGAGGAGTCAGCCCAAATTGAAGGTCAACTCAAGTTGGCTTATGGCAAAGGGTTGAGCCAAGTTGGTCACAACAGAAAATGTAAGACAAGTTCATGCCAAAAGGTAAGACAAGTCGGTTCGGGTTAAAGTTCGAGAAGAGTTTGCTTAGTCCAAAGGTTGAATCAAATCTCCCCAAACCAAAGGTCGAGCAGAGTCGACCCAGAAGGTCGAATTGAGTCATCCTGGATCGATGATCGAGATGACCAAGGTTGAGTTAAAGAATCGAGGCATGTCGACTTAGGATAAAATTCAAGTTAAGTCGATCTAGATAGAAGGGTCGAGGAAAGTCATCTTAGACCCAAGGTCAAGCCTAGTTAAATTACCCCAAATTGAAGGTTGAGTCAAATCGGCTTGGGTTGATGATCAAGGCGGTTTAGTGTGGATTGATGGTCAAGGTGAGTTGGTTTAGGATGAAGGGTAGAGTTGAGTAATCTTGAGCTTAGTGTCAAGTGGAATGGGCCTGCACCAAAGGATTGAGTGGAGTCGACCATGGCTAAATAGTCAAGTTGAGTTGGTTTGAAAGCTAAAGAATCAAGCTGAGTTAGCTCGGGATGAAGGTCAAGACGAATCAGGTTGGGCTAAAGAATCGACACATGTTGGTCGATGCCAAAGAATTTAGATGAGTTGACTGGACCAAAGAATTGAGCGGAGTTGGCTCAAGTCAAAGGTCAAGACGAGTTGGTTGTGATTGAAGGTCGAGGCTAGTTGGTGCAGTACAAAGTAGTGACGGATCTTCAACCACTATTTTTGGAGTGTCAAAATTTGGTTGAATTATTTTTTTGTCCTTGTTTTCATAAAAAAATGTCAGTTTTTTTAGTCTTATTTTGGTCTCGATTATTAAAAAATTGATGCAATTTGGTTCTTTTCGTTAAATTTTTTGAAGCGGATCAATTGCTTTTTATCAAAATTGACATTATGATTATATTAATTACACCAACAAATCAAACTATTCTTATTGAGAGCTTCAACTTTGATGAAAAAAATTTGATCTATTTTAAGAAATTTAACAAAAATAATCAAATTGTATAAAATTTTCAAAAATCCTGAACAAATTAAAACTAAAAAAAGAACTGGAGGATCAATTTGATATTTTTGAACGAAAATAAGAACAAAAAATAATAATTAAACCCAATATAATTTTTATATAAAAATTAAAAATATTGTATTTTTTTTATTATAATAAAAATTAATAAAATTATTATTGTCATTCTTCTTATTATTAAAATTAAATATAAATATTTTTTATAATTTTACTGTAATTATTTTTTATTTATTATGATTATTTGTAAAAAACCAGTCAAATTGAAAAGAATAACAGTTAAATTAACAAATGGTTACTTAAAAGATTGATAAAATAATTATTTTAATTTTAAAAATATTATTTGAAAGGTAAAATAGAAAAATAAATGTAGACAAAAATAGAGAACTTTTTCTTTAAATATAAATGTAGATATTTAAAAGATTTTAAAAATACCAAATATATAAAATATATTAAAAATATATTAATTTTTTAAAAGAAATATTTAAAATTATATAAATATAAAAAAAATTGGGAACATAGTCTCTCTATGTCCATATAAAAATCCGTCACTCGTACAAAGGTGGAGATGAATCTTTTATGATATATATTTAGAAGTTAAAATAATCATATAAAACTTAAAAGTTTTAAAAATGTATTTAAGACCGTCTTATTTGTAAATGAGCATGAGCATTAACTTGTTGGAACTGAACTATATTTAAGAAAATAAAAATTAGTATTTTATTTATACCTATGACTCATAAAAGATAATATTGATATAAAAATAGACTATATCTATAGGGCCTAAATTATATCTTAGACTAAATGTTTACAAAATTGCAAGAAATGTTGAGACTAAAATATTTTAATGCCAGACCCACTTCAGGATAATATAATCCTAATTGAAAGCAATCCCCTTCTTCTAACTCACTCCCAAATATATTTAGTTATTGCTTTGTATTTATTTAAATAAATTTAATATTATATTAAAGTACTCATTAATTCAGCTTGTACTAATTATTTTTTCTTTTGGTTCATCTAACAAAATACATTTTAACACTACAAACCAGTAAATTACTTCACACCAGGTTTTCCATTCTACTACTACATAAAAGGATGCACTTTTTATATAACTGGTTTTTGTCAAGGTTCATTGAGAATGAAAATGCTACATCATAACAACTTCATAGGGACTCCGAAAAAATTTATCCCAATAGATGATACCAGCGTTCGGAAGTTTATAGAGGGGCCATGGATCATACAACACCAACTCTTTGCAGCGAAAAAGCTCACGATTTTTGTTTTTGTGTGTTGTAGAAACAGCGTTGGAGTTCTGAGTGATGACACATCCTTTTTGTGGTTGGACTTGGGCGAAAAACCAGAGATTTACGTGTATACATATAGTTATATACATAGTAGAGTGAGATTATGAGAATATAAGTGCAGTGGATTTACAAAGATGGAGGAGTTTGACGGTGCGGTGCTTTGTTCCTAGAATTGTTGCCCCATTCGATGGCTTCAGCAACTGCTCTTTGGCGTTCGATGGCAGCGATGTCTTGATCAAGAAGATTGGAAGAGGCATTGGTGGGTTGTTGTTGTTGATCGTGTGATGGGGAGGGCATGGGAACAGGAGATGCTCCTGGGACCTCTTCACCCTTTGGGGGTGTCCCAAGAAAACTAAGGGCAGTCACAACATCACTGATCAAAGGTCTCACTGATGGCTCCTCGTTCAAACACATGGCTGCTACTGCCACTGCTTGGTTCAAGGATCTCACTGGAACCTTTCCTTCAAGAACTGGGTCTGCTAATTCTGAGTATCTGTTTGCCTCCTTGAATATTGGATGTGCCTGTTTCGTTTCATAACAATTAGGCCAAAATCTAACCTCATCACAATCAAACAACATGTATAAACTTTCTTTTCTTTGTTGGTTTTTTGGTGTTGTTTATGATGCCGAAGATGAATAAAAACTCACCCAATTAACGAGATTTTGCTCTTGCGCTTTTCTTGTGTTGTCAATGGCTCTCCTTCCGGTGATCAATTCAAGCAAAACTACTCCAAAGCTGTATACGTCTGATTTTACAGTTAGCTGACCAGTTCTTTGATATTCCGGAGCACAGTATCCGTAAGTACCCATTACTCTTGAAGATACATGAGATTTGTCTCCTGTAGGACCCAACTTTGCAAGTCCAAAATCGGAGAGTTTTGCATTGAATTCTCTGTCCAATAAGATGTTTGATGATTTCAAGTCACGGTAGATCACTGGAGGATTGGCTTTGTCGTGCAAATATTCTAGACCTTTTGCAGCATCCAAAGCTATTTTCATTCTATGGAACCATTCTAGAGGCTTTTGTCGTGGATCAAGATCTGCAACAAAGTTCAAGAAAATATTTATAATCATGCTGGGATGTGTTGGAAAGATTAATTTTAGATTTCAACACAAATGACACAACAAAAGAAATAATTAAGGAGAATCTTATACCAAGAAGATGGTCCTCAAGGGATCCCAATGGCATGTACTCATAGACCAATAATCTTTGATCTCCATCAGCACAATATCCAATTAGATTCACCAGATTTTTATGGTGCAAAAGACTCAACATTAAAACTTCAACAAGAAATTCTCTGTTTCCTTGTAATCCATTCCTGTCAAGTTGCTTCACAGCTACTTCCTGTGCATATTTAAATTACAAATGTCAGATGCATGTCCTTCAAAGGTTCATCAGTATCAGCAGAGAAAAAGAACTAAGTATACTTAATAATATAGCTGCAAAATAAAGGGCCAATGTCCTACCTGGTTGGTTTTTTCAAGTTTTCCTTTGTAAACCCTCCCAAAACCACCTTCTCCTATTAGGCATTCTTGCCTGAAATTCTTTGTGATATTAGCCAATTCCCTGAAGGTGAAAGTTTGAGCAGCAATATTGTGGTTCCCGTTATCTTTATTGACCTCCTTGTCTACTTTAGGTTCTGTTTGATGGTTTGTCTTTGCCTTGCTATTGTGATTCTCTGTAAGTAAAAAAGTTTGCATCAAGAATCCCTCGTGAGATAAACTTTTAAGTTAAATATGTTTTTAATTCTTATATTTAAATTTAAAATTAAAATTCGTCTTTGTCTCAAACTTTGATATATTTAGGTCCTCAAACTTAAAGACTTAATGGATATAATCTTTTAAACCAAATTGACATTTGAGGTAAAATATGTCAAGTTGTATAAACAACTCAAACGTCAACGTGAGACTTGTTTGACATATCAAAACAATTTAACATAATTAGTTATGATACTATATTAGTTTGAAACCAAACTGTATCAAAATTTGATATAAAACAAGTTCCAATTTTATATCGAAATTTAGAGATTAAAAACATATTTAGTCTTAAATTTTTTGTTAAAAAGTATATGTAAATGACAAGTATATAATAAAAGTTGATGATTTATATTTGTTGTTCAAATGATTTCACCTTGTTGGGAGTGAGCTGATTCTTTAGGAGAATGAGAAGCAGGCTGATGCACCTTCTTTCCATTGTTAGAATGTTTGGCTGCTTTACTTGATGAAAAACATGAAAAGCAACTCATTTCTCTACAAATACTAAAAACGAAAATTTTAATTTTTTCAAGGAGAAAAAAAAGAAGGACCTTAAGATAGATTCAATTTAAATAAAACCCTAGAGACTCCAAATTTTCAATCTATCAACAGAAGCTTCCTTATCTATTTACCTCCCCATAACCGCAAAGAAAAACATATTTTACAAACTGAAATGAAAAGAATAGGAGCTCCAAAAACTCTAATTTGGGTTGTTTAAGAAGAAAGTTTTAACAAAGGGGATGAAGAAGAAAACAAATTCTAATGAGGTTCGAGAATAGAAGGACAAGGTATCAAACACAACCCAAATGAAGATCCAAACCCCATCAAAACCCAAATGCCATGCATCTAATGGGGCTTAACAAACCAAGAAACAAAGAGACACCGTGGAGAGGTGTTTTGGCCAGTATAGGAACAAATTTGGATGATGATATTTTTTTTATGTTCCCACATAAGGTGGCGAGTAAAATGGACAAAAGTTGTAACATTGTCTCGATTTGTATGAGAGAGAAAGAGGAACATAACTAATTCCAACGTGAGGAGTTAAGTTCATTGCGTCGATACACAACACAATTATGTTCCATTATAGAATGAGACAAGACTAAATTAGAGGCAATTGAATCTATATTTTGACATAGTATTATAGGATATAAGATAAATATCATCTTTTCTTGAATGATCTTAACAAAGTTCAAGGGAAATGTAAAGGAAAATATCAACTTCAAAAAAATATATATATATATATCTTTTAAAACTTTGAGATATCAAAATCACATAAATACTTAATCTAAGAAACCAAATTCAAGTATCAATGAGACTAGACGCGTATATATACATGCGTAATGAATGTCAATGGGTGATACATACATGTTTTAATTATCTCCTTATTGATAGGTAGGTATAGATATCATATGATATCAGATACATTTTATTTTAGTATTTTAGAAAAATTAAGTGATAAAAAATAAAGTTATTAGTAAGATAAATGTTAATTATTTAAGAGTTATTTATAATTTAAGTTTATATATTGTATATATTTTATTTAGATAAGATTCAAGTTGTTTTTTTATTATATAGGACTGGAATCATTCCTCTACAACTAAAGTTACTCTATACACAAGCAAAGGTCATATCAAATCAAGTTAGCTAGCATCATTTTGACCCGCACAAAATAATAATATGTCAATTTAATGTTACAACATGATATTTATTGTAGTACTAAACCTTCCTAAAATATATACAGCAAGCCTAGCCAAGTAAGGGTACAAATAATAAGGTATATAAAAGGGAAAGGACTACCTTTAGTTTTATATACATATACTTGTCACCTTAGTCATATCACTAACTTGAGCCTCAGAGTGTCTGCAAGTATTTCACCCCCTCCAGTTTAATCAATAGCTACAAAGGATTATCTCAGACATTGGAGTAGGAGCACTTATGATGCATCGATACTTCAACTTAGGTCACGTATCCGTGTCCAACACGTATTCGTATCCGATACATTAGGATACTTTACCGATACTTATCAATGAAGTTTCTACTTTATAAAATCATAGTAAACTACAAGAAAAATATTTGAATAATGATCAATTTTTGTGACAACAAATAATTAGTCACTATATAGTGACCAATTTGGATACCAATTTAAAAACTAAAAAGTATTGACAACTAAAATAGTTCCAAAAATTATAATTGATCTCTAAATTGATAAGTAAAATCATCTTTGTTATGAATTGTTTCTAAATTGTTCACTTACATTAACTATCAAGGTTTTGACTATCAAAATAATTGGTTTCTAAATTGGTCATTAACATTAGTTACCAAGATTTTAGCTACCAAAATAATTGATCTCTAATTATGAAATTGGTCTAACATATTTTTTTTTACTAAAATTGGTCATTATTTAAGAATTTTTTTGTAGTAGTACTTTTCTAACAATAAATTATAATTTTTTATGTTGACAACTTTAGTAATATAGTTTTAATTTCGACTCACGTAATAACAATCATATATTTATTATATTTTTAAGAATTATTGTATATTTTTTCAATATTCATATATCGTGTATCTATTACGTATCATATCCTATTATTTTCAAAATAAATGTGTCGACGTATCGGATACGTGTCGTATATGATACACGTATCGTATCTGTGCATCATAGAGGAGCATACATGATCATACAGAACAATTTGACTCCATACAAGAACATTTAGCACCTGATAACGTTATTTTCTGCCTTTTATTGGTGATAAGTTTTGAGAATAAAATCAACTTCTCCATAACTTTTATCTTATTCAATCCTCAAGTTTATCTTGTTTTTGCATTATTTTGTATTTTAGTTGTTTTATGGTTGTTTACCTCTAATATCTATTTTGAGTGTGAGAAATAAGTTAATAGGAAGCAATTTTAGTGGAGGAAAACAAGTTGAAACTCGAGAAAGCATGATTGGACAAGAAAGAATGGAATTTAGAGAAATACCCACGCCGATGGACACTAAAAGCGCACCAAGCGCTATAAACATTAAGAAAGGACTCACCTGTAGGGTTATACTACCATGGACCACCCTCGAACGGCCAAAAAACCACCGTTGGGTGCCTGATGACTCGTTGGGCAAGTTGGCTTCTCGTTGGGTAAAAATGACAGACCAAACCTACAGTATTTGAGTCACTTGACAAAAATATGGCTCGCCCAACGATGTACAAGTCAAAGCACATCGATTTTTAGGCCTTATTAGGCGAAAATGAAGCCATTGGGCAAGAATGTCGACTCTTATACATGAAGATGGGTATTTAATCATGTTTCTACTGGAGTTTTAGGAATTCTTCTCATTTTTCACGAAGAAAAACACATTGGGTGCTTGGGAGAGGCTCTTAGAGGCTACTAGGGGTGTTGGGAAACTTTTCTTTCTCCTTCTTAGGTCTCCTTCATCCATAGAGATTTTTTTCCCTTTTGGGTTGGAGAGGATGATATTCTACGAAATTGGAGGCAGAGATACGAATGAGAGGCGCAATTGGAGCATGAAGCAGTCGCCAAGACTCATGGGAGAAGGTTGCTTCTACTTTATTGTTTCAATTTCTTCCTATTCTTCCTTTTTGTAGAACCCTAGGTTCTCCACCATGGAGAACTATTTCTATTTGTTGATATTAGATGTAAAACATTGAATTCTTGTGTAAAATTATATTGTTAATATATACATGTTTTTCCAATTCAAGTTAGTATTTGATTTTCATGCTTAAGGCTTGATGTGGATTGTTCTCATGCTTGATTTATTATTCTTGGGGTGTTGGGAAGTATCTTTAGAATCTAGACTTGAAATTGAATACCTAATGGATGCTTGTATCTAGGAAAAAACTGGATTCATTAGTAATCTTAGACTCTTGAAATTAATGTATGATTTCACTTGTTGTGGATTCAAGAGATTGAAACTTGATGACTTATCATAGGCTCAAAGTCATTAGGGATAAGATTTGAGTATATTTGTGCATTGATTTTAACATGAATATGCAATTGAGGTGATTGGTGATGCATGAGAATGAAGTTAATAAAGTTTAGTCTTGACAAATTGTAAATACATTATGTTAAATTATTCTTACACACCAATTGTTTAATAAAAATACAAAATGAGTTTCTATTGTGTTTTTGTGATCTTTGTTATTTAATTGATTTGTGAATGGAAGAGTTTTCATGTATTGCACGAGTCCCTTAAGAGAGAATGATAAAATATTTATTATGCTACCTTGTAATCGGTGCACTTCCCGCGTTGATTTTGAGACTAACAGCACCAACCATGGGTTCAAGGTGTACTTAGAAGATCTAGTGGTATCTACAAGAAACATGACAATTCAAGACAAACAATCGATGGCAGGAGAGCATAATGACACGAATGCAAATGATGCATTATCGACCTTTCATCCGAGCTAACACGTTTCGAATTTCAACTTGGACCCATCTGTCTTGACCTTCAGCTCAAGTTAATTCGTCTTGACCTTTGGCCTAGGTTGGTCAATCACGACCTTTCACTCGAGCTAATCCATCTTGATCTTCGGCTCAAACCATCCTGTTTTAACCTTTAGCTTGGGCATTTTAAAGACATTAAGTCCTTATAGATCCCAAACACTTTTGCTCAAAGCAAGTCAAAATAAAAGGGAAGAAACTATGCATGACAAGTGTGATTCTGTGTATAGGAAGTGTGACTAAAATATAGGAAGTATAAATCAATAGTCATTGATCTAGATGTAGGTTTTTCAATTTTAAAATTTATTTTTCCCTCCTTTTGTAAATTTTATTTACCAACGAGAGTGGTTTCGAATGGTTATCCCATCCTTTGTACAAACATTGTTTTATAATATTTGAGAATGAGAGAAATTCTTGAGAACATTGGAAAGTGATCAATTTTCTTAGAGTGTGTTTGGATAGAGTGTTTTAATGAAGCAATTCATTTTTTTGATGAATTTAGATTTCTTTGTAATGAAATGTTTTGTTTGGATAGAGAAATTAAAAAGCATTTCAAATGCAAGCATTTTTTTGAAGGATTTCAATTAACTAAATTTGTAGAAATTCAAATACCCTCAAAATAGGTGGAATTTGAAATTCTTCTCACTCAACCTCACATTCTTGACGATCCGGACGGGCACGACTACCCGGACAGACCTGACGACCCGCACGTGCCCGACGACTCAGACGGGCTCGACGACCTAGACGGGGCCGATGACCCGGACGTGCCCGACGATCGAGACGTGCTCGATGACCCGAACGGGCCTAATGACCCAACCGGGCCCGATGATCCAAACATGTCTGATGACCCAAACGGGCCCGACGATCCAGACGAGCCCGATGATCCGGACGAGCCTGACGACCTAGACAGGCCAAACAACTCGAACGAGCCCGACGACCTAGACAGGCCCGACGACCCAAACGGGCCCTTCCAAATCATTGAGCCCGTACACCCATATGGGCCCGAAGACCCAAACAAGTCCGACAACTAGGATGGTCTCGAGGACCCGGACGGGCCCGACGACTTGGACACGTATAACAATCCAAACAGGCTCGACGACCCGGACGGACCCGACGAATAGTATGGGCCAGACTATCCGGATGGACCCGACGGTTTGAAAGGGCTCGTACGAGTTGTCGGGCCCGTTTGAGTCTCGGGCCCGTCTAGGTCGTTGGGTCTTTCCGGGTCGTCGGACACGAAGATCGTCTGGGTCATGAGACAAACAATCGATGGCAGGAGAGCATAATGACACGAATGCAAATGCTGCATTATCGACCTTTCATCCGAGCTAACACGTTTCGAATTTCAACTTGGACCCATCTGTCTTGACCTTCAGCTCAAGTTAATTTGTCTTGACCTTTGGCCTAGGTTGGTCAATCACGACCTTTCACTCGAGCTAATCCATCTTGATCTTCGGCTCGAACCATCCTGTTTTAACCTTTAGCTTGGGCATTTTAAAGACATTAAGTCCTTATAGATCCCAAACACTTTTGCTCAAAGCAAGTCAAAATAAAAGGGAAGAAACTATGCATGACAAGTGTGATTCTG
>Ga0214544_1005000_pt1 | contig 26100 bp, 28 predicted proteins | sample CNSS3metaG_FD_160074 | JGI IMG/M metagenome (GOLD analysis project Ga0214544, IMG submission 160074) | Root nodule microbial communities from cowpea collected in UCLA plant growth center, Los Angeles, California, USA - CNSS3 | ecosystem: Host-associated > Plants > Roots > Nodule | place: USA... | reverse complement strand
AAAAAATATAAAAAAAATATATATATATATATATATATATATATATATATATATATATATATATATATATATATAGTCCTTAAAATGATGTATCTTTCTTATAAGATAATTTATAATAAAAAACTTGATATAAAAATATTATAAATGATAAAACTATTCTAATTGTTGACGAATTTGAATATCTAGAATTTGAATTTAATATAATACTGTATAATTTGATCTAAACTGAATGGTCTTTATTTATTGTTCCTATCGGATAAATATATATCCAAGAGAACATAAAGTATGTTGGAATCAAGGGGCTTTGATATCACACATATCCACTAATTTTCACTTTCTTCTACTGTATGCTTTACTTCCAAAGTATCTCCTTTCAACGGGAGTAGTTTCGATGGGGGAGCCTGCAAAGCCACTTTGACGTCCAAGTCAGTTTTTAGACAATACAAATAAAACAGTAATAGTAATGAATGAATCCTTTTACCTCATGAACAGAGTGCCTTTTATACTACCTGTATGGGCCTAACTTCGTGGGCCTAAGGTTTGTGACAACCATTGACTTTGGTATTTCCCTAATCAACTTTTATTACTTTAAACATCTTTCTTATCTTTTAGTTTGCCAGTGAGGATTTGTATTATCAACCAACTTTCCCAGTACTTTAACAGAGAGATTATGATTTCCTCTAGGGTTGTCATTTCCTTACTTTCCATCTACTTTACGTAAGGCTGAGGTTTCCTCTCCCAACTCCTTAGCATGGTTTAGTGATGGTAGGCCGAGGTTTCCTCTCCCAGCCCCTTAGCGTGACTAAGTGATGTCAGGCCGAGGTTTCCTCTCCCAGCTCCTTAGCATGGCTGAGTGATGTTAGGCCGAAGTTTCCTCTCCTAGCTCTTTAATATGGCATAGTGATGTTAGGCCGAGGTTTCCTCTCCAACTTCCTTGTATTACTTAGTAATGCATATCTCTCTGGTTCAGACGTATTAAGGTTTCTCTTTGGTGGCTGCCCTTGTTGTGTTTCTTAGGTTTGAGTATATTCAGCCCCTTGGTCCGAGGCATATGCGGTGGTTGGAGATGTCTTCCATACCTAGTATGTACACTAGTCCCCAAAGTTAAGACTGCATTATCGAGACTCTTAATGTTCTCTTAGTGATGCATGATGATGTTGTTCGTTTCGATGCATGTCATTTCTTTGTAGTTGTTTAAAGAAAGGGAAGTTCTTTATCTTAGTGTGTGGACTGTTGTCACCTCGGTACCTTCATAAACTTAGTATTTTGCGATGAAGTGGGAGAGCTTGAGAGACTTAAATGGGTTGGTGATGAAGGATTATCTTGTTTCCTTTTAAGATTATGAATATAGTGAAAAGTTGATTTGAAAAAACTCAAGGAAATCCCCACTGGACATTAAGATAGCAAGCTATCTATATGTGAAGGTTCCTTTCCAAGAGTTCAATAGGAGAAGAGATAGATTAGGGTGCTCAAAAATGAAAATAACAATAGAAACACCAAAAACAAAAATGCAATGAAAGAAGAAGAACAAGTAAAATGGAAGAGAAGAGAGTAGTGGTTATGGAAGTGGAGCACGCCACTTATAGAGGGGGTAAAGCCAAACCAAGCTCTATATATGAGTGTATGGTGCCGCCACTTGCATAAGCAAGATAAGGCAAGAGTTCTTCCACTCCTTGGGAGAAGGGATAGCTCACAGAAATGTGGTTGAAAACAAGAGTGTTTAGATTCAAAATATTCAACCCTTTTACAAATGGTAGAGCTCCTCTTAAATAGATAGTCTTAGGGGTCTCTAAGCAAAATACAAAAGATGAAAATGGGCTAACTAGAAAAGCAAGGAAAACCCTAATTCTAGAAGCATCTTTAAGTTAGGAACAAAATGAGATGGTGGTGTGTCTCCTCATGTGGATTCTCGGCCAAAGAGTGGAGGAAGAGACAAAAGTGGTCTCCAAATCATGCAAAGGAGCATAAAGAACAAAAGAGACAAAAGGTATAATGTCTACTTTTGTTTTATGCTTTTTACTTTTGCTTTACTCTCTCTTCCACATCATTCTTGCCCTCCAATCATCATGTGCCACCTATCATGCTTGTCTCTACAAAATTAACCTACAAAACAACTTAAACAATGATTAGCATGTTGGCTTAAGTTTAATTAATTTTGGTCAATGAGTCAACCATAGTCAAAGTTCAACAAGTCAACCAAAATTAAGTCAATTAAGTCAACTTAGGGAAATCAAGAAATTAAGATGGAAAATAAAGAAAGAGACATAGAAGAAGGATCCTCCCCTTTAGTCGTGCTCCTACTAATTCTCCTTGGGGGAGTCTCTATGGTTCTTTGAGTGGTCAATCCTTCCTCAGTTGGACCTCCTAGTTAATGTGACCTCGCATAAGGAAGCGTGATAATTGTTGTTGTTGGCCCTTGGATCTTCTCGATCTGACGGATGAGGTGCCATTTGGCTTGAAGGCCTCGTCTTCTATAAATAACTTTGACTGTATGGGACCCTTGGTGACCCCATTTGGAGTTAAGACGTTAATTTCGTGACACAGGCAGGTATGTCTTCGTCCCCTTTGTTTGATAAGTCAGCCTCTAAGGTTCATTTTGATAAGTCTTCAGCCCTTCCATCTACTAGCAATAGCACCACCTCGTTTGATGAGGAAGGATTGCAAGATCTTCCTTCATGCTCAGGATATGAGTAGGTTGATAAGGGTGTGCGCAAATATTTTTCTAAGTATCAGTCATCCTCGTCCATTCATAAGTTTGCTGGTGCACATGCGATTTTGGATGATGATAGCCCGGACGAAGCAGTGTCGTTGGACCAAGTTGGTCGTTTAGATAATGCTTGTGATGGTCGAGAAGGGTATTCTAATGAGTTCTTTTTCATGTATTATGTGTTGTTGACAAATTTTCAAGTTAGACTTCCTTTTAATGAATTTACTGTCAGGGTGTTTAAAAGTGGCTCCATCCCAACTCCATCCCAATGCTTGGGCTGCTCTGCAAGCTTTCAAGATAGTTTGTAGAGTCCTAGGCTTGAGAGATGGTTATCTTTGTTTGGACAACCTAGGATAGGTCTGCTAGCACCTTACTCTACTTCCTTCAAAGGTTATAAAAATACCTTCTTTAGAGTGGTGGTGAATCCTCCTGGCCGGCCCTACTTTTTTATAGTGATGTCCCAAAATTTCCTTTCTATTGGACGAGTAATCCCTTACACTATGATGAGTGGCCTCAGCCTATGATGTTTGCTGAGGATTCTAAAGTTCTTAATTTGCTATATACCCTTCCTTGACGGCTTCCTACTAAGCGTATTGTGGCCATATTGAATTCTCCTTGTCCCCGTAGGGATATGTTGGGTATGGTCCACTTTTCCTGTATTATGTTATAATGTTTACTTTTTCATTTGCTTTTGTCAGCTGTGATGGCTTCTCATTAGGGTGTTGGTGCTTGTCAGAAGAGTCGTTTCCAGCTATTTCGCGAGAAGGTGAATGCTCGTAAGAAGGGTAAAGATACGCTCGCGGGATCTAGTCCTGGTGCTGCTGGGGGGATTGAAACTGGTGGGGAAACTCTTCGACCTCTACCCCCTGTGGAAAAGAAGAGGAAGAAGACTTCCCATAAAGGTAGGAATTCGTCTCGAGATTCCTCCCTTAAGTGTAGTCAAATATCAGAAGATAGTGCTTACACATGCTTAATGGGGACTGAGATGCAAATCTATGATGACATGAGTATCACCATCTCCCAGCAAGAGGCCGACATTATTACTAACTCTCCTTTGCCATCCTTCATGAAAGCTTTTGCTGAGTATCAGTCTCAGGCTTTGATGATCGGAAGGCATATAGGTCATGAGTTAGACAAAATGAGTCATGTGGAGGAGCTCTAGCAGAGGTATTGTTGTTAAAGGTTGAAAAAGAAAACTTAGTGTCTAAAGTAAGTGATTTGCAGAAGCAGTTGAGCCAAGCTCATAACGGCAAGAAGTCTTAGAGGAATCGCTGCCTAGAAGCTGAGGAAAACGAGAAGAAGGTCGTTGAAGAGGTGACTACGACCAAACACATAGTGGAGGAACTGAAGGCTACCAATGCTGAGTTGGATAAGAAGGTTTGGGAGTTAAGGGAGAGTATTGTCGAGGAACATGAGTTAAGCTTTAAGAAAGCCATGCGAGAAGCTGCCCTTCATTTCAATGTGCCAATTGACAATGCGCATTTTGACGTGGGCAAGGATGTGTACAAAAATTCTTTAGTTCGTCTTGAGGACATACCCTCTTTGCTAAAGCAAGCCGGAGACACTCCTTCCAATCCTTCTAAGAAGGGTCGTGAAGGCGCTAAGGACGACAGCACGGATGGGGTTAATGGGAGACATTAGTCCTTATGTTGGTTGATGATGTGTTTTTCTTTTTAACTTTTGTAGGCCTCTACGCCAGATACATTTGGTGTATATATTTTTTGGGGTTGCTTTTTGGAATATAGGGCCCTAGATGGTAGATGATATGCTTTGACTGTCATTGTTGACGTTGTTGTAACTATGGATACTAACTATTTAGCTGGATCATTTGGTTGGTATTAGGTTGGAGTATACTCGGCATTTTGGTTCGAGGTATATCTGGTGGTTGAAGGTGTTCTCTCTTCAATGCGTTAGTTGATCTCATGGCACGGTGAAGTTGGTAATGTGCTTTGCCCAAAATCTAATCTTGAAGTTAATTACATACTTGACATGGCTCTTTTGTGTGACACTGATTACATCACTTAATGTTAATAGTTGATTATTACAACTCGTGAATCTATTTTGATTTTAGTGGTTGCAGCAAGGGTCTTGTGTTATTGATGATCGACTAAGTTTTGTGCATAAGCCGACGAGTGTTATTAATATTTATGGTAAGGTCTAGTCAGAGGCCATAAGCTAACTTTAGCTAATAGTTTTTATCAACAAGGATCTATTTTTGGCAGAGAAGGTCTCGTCAAAGACTTTGTGTCGACCTTAGTTGATAAGTTTTGTCAACAGAGACTTGTTTGTGTGAGAGAGATCTTGTTTGAGGCCTTGAGTCGACCTTAATTGATGAGTTATATCAACAAGGACCTGTTTGTATGAGGAATGTCTCATCGGTGGCCGTGAGTCAATCTTAGCTGATGAGTTTTATGAACAGAGACTTGTTTTTGATTGAGGAGGTCTCGTCAGGGGCATGAGTTAACCTTAGTTGATGAGTTTTACCAACAAGGACTCATTTTTGGCTGAGGAGGTGTTGTTAAAGGCCTTGAGTCGACCTTAGTTGATGAGTTTTATCAACATGGACTCGTCTTTTATTGAGGAGGTTTCGTCAGAGGCCGTGAGTCGACCTTAGTTGATGAGTTTTATCAACAAGGACTTGTTTTTGATTGAAGAGGTCTCGTCAGAGGTCGTGAGTCGACCTTTGTTGATGAGTTTTATCAATAGTGACTCATTTTTTTGCTTAGGAGGTCTCGTCAAAGGCCTTGAGTCAACCTTAGTTGATGAGTTTTATCAATTGGGACTTGTTTGTGTGAGGAAGGTTTCGACAAATAATATAAATCAAGTTTGTAATGCTCTATAAGGTGATTTTATTGATTTTGGGCCTCATTAAAACCTTTTCGGCCAAAACCCTCCTTAGAGAAAACGACCGGAGTAGGAAAGAGTACCCTTGGTTACAAAGGCCTAGGGATTGCCTAGCTTGCTCCAACTTTCTCATGCTTTTTAGTGGAGATGTTGTCTTCTGCTTTGATATTGCTCTTGAAATCTTTTAACTCCTCCATTTGCATGTGTTTTGCCACCCTTTGCCTTAACTCAACCATGCTAGTTGCTGGTCTCTCACACAAGCTATCAATAAAGGGTTCGCTTCTCAGTGCGTTAATCATTTGGTGCAAAGTTACCTCTGGACTTAAGTTGTCAATGCTGAGGGCTAGCTTTCCGAAGCGTTCCATGAATGTTCTCAAAGATTATCCTTCCTCTTGGTGTATGTTGATAAGCGCTAGGGAGATAAGGTCATATGGCTTTCACGTGGCAAATTGCGCCTAGAACTGGTCTAACAAGGTATCAAAACAATCAATGGAGAATGGGGCAAGATGAGTGAACCAGCTGAGGGTTGCACATTTGAGGGATGTAGGAAATACTTTGCAAAAAATGGCATTGTCAGATGTATAGAAACCGATCTGGGTCAAGTATACATGTACATGATCATCTGGGTTGGTTGTGCCATCGTACCTATCCATGGTCAGAGACTTCCAGCCTCGAGGCAAGGGTGTTTCCGTTATGCCATCAACGAAGGGGTGTTTGCGTCCACCCCGTCGCAGTGCCAATGTGTTTACTATTCCTTCCCCTGGAGGATGGGTTTTTCGTGCACTTTCTTCCACTGTTTCTGCATTCGTGGGTGGGGAAGTAACATGGGTTTTGCTTGGGCATTCCTGATCGCCATCACTTTCTTCTTCATTACTTTCGAGCCTCCGCTTGATTTTAGCATTCTCTACTCGTAATTCAGCTAACTCTTGTTGTATGGCTAACATGATTGTCATCTAATTGCTCTATGCAACTGCCTAATTATTCTTTGTTGTTTATACTTTTGGGCCATTACTTGCCATATTCCTTGTAGACACTATATGTACCATTCACCTCGACCCCACGGTGGGCGCCAAATGTTCCTATCGGATAAATATATACACAGGAGAACACAAAGTATGTTGAAATCAAGGGGCTTTGATATCACACATATCCACTAATCTTCACTTTCTTCTACTATATGCTTTACTTCCAAAGTATCTCCTTTCAACAGGGGTAGTCTCGGCAGGGGAGCCTGCAAAGCCAACTCTGACGCCCAAGTCAGTTTTTAGACAATACAGATAAAACAGTAATAGTAATGAATGAATCCTTTTACCTCATGAACAATACCTTTTATACCAGTTGTATGAACCTAACTTCGTGGATCTAGAGTTTATGACGACCATTTATTGTTTAAGCTAATACATCTTAAAATATAATTAACTTAGTTTCACGAAACAATAACTATTTGATGAAAATAATTAATTAATCATTATTTATATCTATATATAAAGAATTTCTCTTTTTGGTATTTATATTTTTCTTTTTCAATATTATCTTTCAATAAACATTTTTAAAAATTGAACTATTTTCTTTTAATTTAACCATTTTGTAAATTAAATAAATAAAAGTTATCTAAAAAATAAATAAAAATTAGGTATAATTACTCGTATAGTACTCAGTTTGGGGCTAGTGTGTCAAATAGGTACTAAATTGAAACAAAAAGACATATAGGGGGACTAAATCGAAATCAACACAATGTCATCTGATAGTGACACTGACACGTGGCATTGTAATGCCACATGGCACTAACAATGCCATGTGTCACACATAGGGACTTGACACGTGGCATTTTTTTTCAAAAAATTAAAAAAAACCACAAACTGACACGTAGCACGTTAGTCAACTCCGTTTAAAAGGGACCTAATTGAAGCACTTTTTCAAAAGTTGGGATGCAATTGACACTTTTTTTAAACCGGTACCTATTTGACACACTAGCCCCAAACTGGATACTATACGAGTAATTATACCTAAAAATTATATACAATCAAATTATAAAAGTTATGTATATTTATTTTTATAATATAATTTTATTAACTTTGTCATAGAAAAAATAAACACACATCATGTGTGTTGACTAGTATAACAATAATTGTAAATTCATTATTGTATTTATTTCCTAAAATTATAATTAACACGTTTTGACGACATTCTAAAGTAATAAATAATCCGAAAAGGAAAGATATTCAATAAAACAAAACAAAATAAATAGTATCGTTGAATGAAACTCTTCCAAAGTCAATAATATTTTAAACAATAAAATAAGAAATCAATGTTATATATATCATACAATACAATAAATAAATCATAACTATATTACAAATATGAAACCTTAAAATTCTCAGAAATTCCCAACACCACATATTCCCTTAACCAAATGAAGTAAATAATCCTTTGTTCCTAATGAGGCAAATCTTTGTCTATATAAGTAGTGCACAATTGCTGGTGTGGGTACTCAATAAAAGGTTCAGTTGTGTTTGAGTTTGTGCTTTGTCTTCTCACACAGTACGAGGAGGCGATAAATGGAAAGCCATGTCCACCACCCTTCGTCAAACGACGTCGTCGTTGTTAACATCAATGGCGACTCTGATTCTGACGCTCGCAGCCTTCACCCAACCGACCGTGCATTTTCCCCTCAGCAGCAACAACAACAAAAGGTTGGTTGTGCATTCACTGTAACTTCAGCTTCAACGACCAACATACAATTTGATGAACAACAGTGACTAACATAACATGTTTGTTTGATGATGTTGGTGAGGCGCAGGAAGGGAACGAAAGAAGGGAGAGTTTGGTTCTTGCGTACAAAACTCTTGGGGTGGTGTTTGGAGGACTTGTGACGTCACCCCTCTACGTGTACCCTTCAATGCCACTCAAGTCTCCAACAGAAGATGACTATTTAGGCATTTACAGCATTATGTTTTGGACGCTTACTCTCATAGGGGTTGTCAAGTACGCCAATGTAGCCATTAGAGCCGATGACCATGGTGAAGGTACTTGCTACTTTCATTTTCTTTGGACTCAAAGTTGATACTTATTTGAAGTAACTTCAGACAAGTTTTACTTTAAATTGAAATTTTTTTACTAAATTTTGTTATTGACTTGCTTTAGATTAAAACATTGCAATGCAAATCACTAAATTTTGTTAAAATCGACGAATATGAAGCAAACTTGTTATCAGTTTCGGTTGCTCACCCAAATGCACATTTCTACAGCTGCAAATTTGTTGGTTTCTGTTTCATGGCTATTCACAATGACCCTGTTTGAATCGCAGGTGGGACTTTTGCCTTGTATTCATTGCTTTGCAGGCATGTCAATATTGGGATCCTGCCCTCCAAGCATGTGGATTTGAACAAAACTAAGGACGCTCAGAAGACAACTTGGCTTGCCAGGTTCTTCCAAACAAGCGTAGTTGCTCGGAGGCTCTTGCTCTTCGTTGCTATGTTGGGTACTTGCATGCTTATTGGTGATGGTATACTTACGCCAGCAATTTCAGGTTTGGTGACAGTTGTATTTTTTCGTTTTTATCACGTTTCAGAAAGGTTAGATTCCTTTTTGTCACATTGAAATGTTTTGATTTGACTTTGCTTAATTTGTTTACAGTGTTGTCAGCTATGGATGGACTTAGAGCACCTTTTCCTTCAGTTAGCAAATGTAAGTTTTGGAGTTCGAACGGTTTTACTGTGATCCCTGGTATTTTGCAGCTTGCATTAATGGAAACTGTCAAACTCATTGAGCATGATTAATTTGATGTTTTGCTGTTTTAAACAAGTGTAAGAGGGAGTTTTTCATTGTGAACAATGAAATTTATTAAAGTTTGGTATCTCAGATGTGATGAATGATTCCTTTCCTTATTCACTCTTCTGATTTATGTAACTCTAATTTCTCTTTTTTGGCATATGCTGCCACAGCGCTAGTGGAAGCACTCTCTGCAGCAGTTCTGATCGTTCTGTTCCTGTTGCAAAAGTTTGGTACATCCCGTGTTAGTTTCCTATTTTCCCCAATAATGGGCGCATGGACCCTGAGTACCCCAATTGTAGGAGTTTACAGCATTATACACCACTACCCTAGCATATTTAAGGCTTTATCTCCCCACTATATATTCCACTTCTTTTGGAGAAATGGAAAATCTGGATGGCTTTTACTTGGTGGTACTGTACTTTGCATTACAGGTATCTAACTCATCCTTTTTACATGATATATCCTTGCTGATATAGGACTGAGAAATTTATCTTTGGAACACGCCTTTGTATCCCTGTGAAATCATATTACAAATCCACGTGCTATGCTCAAGTACTTGTAGGAGTGATAAGGTGGCTTAGTAGTGAAATGGAAGGGAAGGGAGGGGAAAGTCTTGGTTCAACTCTCAGCTAACAAAAAAACTAACAACTAACATGTTTTTCTTTGTTCTTAATTTCTTCATCTTGCTAGGTTCTGAGGCAATGTTTGCTGATCTTGGTCATTTCAACCAGAAGTCCATTCAGGTTGATATCTATAATTTTCTTACCTCTCTTTGAAGTTTGTGCATCCTTCTCAGCCAATTATTATCTTATACACTTTTCTTCTTTGTTAATATGATAACAGATAGCTTTTCTGTTCACAATCTACCCATCTTTAGTTCTGACTTATGCGGGACAGACAGCTTACCTGATCAAGCACCCCAATGATCATGATGATGGCTTCTACAAATTTATACCAACTCCAGTCTACTGGCCCATCTTTGTCATTTCCACTTCTGCTGCAGTTGTTGCTAGCCAATCATTAATATCAGCCACCTTTTCTGTAATCAAGCAATCAGTAGTGCTGGATTATTTTCCTAGAGTAAAGGTTGTCCACACATCCAAAAATAAAGAAGGAGAGGTTTACTCCCCTGAAGTGAACTACATTCTCATGGTCCTTTGCGTAGCTGTCATACTTATTTTTGGAGATGGAAAAGATATAGGAAATGCTTTTGGTATGTCTGTTTTTCAAGTCTCAATCATAAATTTAGTATATGAAACTATTTAGCAGTAATCTATGCAATAGTCTGATGATGGTGTGCCATTTATTGCAGGTGTTGTTGTAAGCCTAGTTATGCTTATCACCACTATATTGCTTACACTAGTCATGATCATGATATGGAGGACTCCTACTGTGCTGGTTTACCTGTACTTCGTTGTATTTTTTGTGATGGAAGGGGTTTATGTTAGTGCAGTTTTCACCAAATTTGCTGAAGGTGGATGGATTCCTTTTGCTATATCATTTATCCTTGCATTCATCATGTTTGGTTGGTTTTGTGGAAGACAAAGAAAGACTGATTACGAATTAAACCATAAGATAACCTTTGAGAGACTTGAAGAGCTTTTAGCTGACAGCAGTGTTAATAGGGTTCCTGGGATATGCTTCTTTTATACCAACATTCAAGACGGGTTGACTCCTATTCTTGGACACTACATCAAGAACATGAAATCTCTTCATAAGGTCACAGTATTCACGACTCTTAGGTATTTGTTAGTCCCAAAGGTTGCTCCACGAGAGAGGATTGTGATCAAGAAATCAAATCTCAAAGGGGTGTATTGCTGTATGATCCAGTATGGCTATGCAGATGCTCTAAATTTGGAAGGAGATCATTTTGTTGATCAAGTGATTAGTAGTTTGGCAAAACATATACAGAAGCATCAGTCTCCCGAGAATCTTTCTGATTCTGAAGAGATTGAAGAAGAGACTTCGAACTTAGAAGAAGCAAGGCTTGCTGGGGTAGTTCATGTTCGTGGAAAGACCAGATTTTACATTGGCCTGAACTGTAGCTGGTTTGATAAATTTGTGCTTAGTTTTTATGAAGTTATGCACAATAACTGTAGATCTGGCTTGCCTGCTCTTGGGATTCCACCGCAGCAACGGATTGAAGTTGGAATGCTATACGAAGCTTGAAGGTTTACTGTATCAAGCATTTACTCAAACATCTAGAGGGGCAAAGCAAAACAAGTGATGAACAAAAGGCCTTCAGTAGTAGGTTTCTAAATCACACATGTATAAACTACTCAAGTAGATATTGTTTTCTCAGAAAGAAAGATATAAGAATTACTATTTGTGATTTTACATCTGCACATTTCAGTTTCAGATAATTAAACAAAAACAATAGAGCAAAGATTAATCAAGTCGATAAAAATTACTCTTTGGGCTAATTACTTTAATTTCAAAAATACATATTGGATAATATATCTTGTTATTCGTCCAAAAATAAAATTCACCGTAGTCAATTGGATCAAAATACACTTGTATGAAGAGAGGTATATTTGTCTTACAAACTAATATGTTTTGATAGAACAGAAAATTCAAAAAGTTCGAAATTTTTTTTTCTAATTTTTTTATGGGATAAAACAATTCAAATTTCTCAAATTTTATTTATTTTTTATTTAAATGGAATGTATGTTGGGAATAGAAAATCATTCACTTGAAAAAGATAAAATGATAAAATAATAATTTTAATTTTAATTTTGAAAAACAACTACATATTAAAAACTAAAATTAAAATTAAAAAATATATATACAAAAAAAAAATAAAAAATATATACCGAAAAAGATATATTCCCCTTATATAATTACTATATAATTACATAATTACACACTGATATAGATTATTATTAAACAACAATCATAAGATTGGAAAAAGAAAATACAAAGGTAAGATATTATTTTATTGTAACCAACTCAAACATGTATATTCTTTCGCTTGTATTGAAAATAGTGAAACAAGAAAACTACAAACATCCTAAATCATGAATATCATAAGAACTCTAAACCATAGATAACACCTTTATGTTTTGCCAAGTCATTTTCTGTACGAAAATAGAGTCTTTTAATCTCATTAAAAACATATAGAGTGACCAAACTATCGGATCCTGCATGATAACTTTTTCTAGCACTATTATCTAAACCTAGGGACTCACTAACTCTATCTAAACCACCATGAAGGTTAGGACAAAATCTGATGAGATGTTTCACGTCGTATACTGTATTTCCAAAGAAGAATTTTACGACTTGCAGAAAGTCAACCAAGTTGGGAGGTAGAAGTGGTTGCGTGTACAGAAAACGGTAGCTCAATACCTTGACCATGTAAGCAAAATCATAGGCACCATGAAAGGTAGTCCATTGAATATGATTATTGCATAGGAGACCTGAGAGCATCATAAGCTCAGCGAATCGCACAATACTGACTCCAAAGTTTCTATTCTTATGAAAATCCATACCATGACGTTGGAGGAGGGCAATGGAATGAGGAGCATGAGGATGGTGTGTGACATCAAACTCACAAAAGTTGAATTCCCAAATGAAGCGGTTGGAGGTTCCAAAGGTTGGAAGGTTTCCATGGCAGTCTGAAAGGGTGAGCCCAACTTGGATGAGGTGCATATGATCCACATTGGCTTTCATCATTGCGTAGTTAGTTTGTGGTTGATGGAGTCCTGGATTCGATTGAAAGATGATGCCGGGAAATTTTGTGTCCATAGAGATGAAAGGGAAAAACCCAATCATTTTATGAATCAACTCGAATTCAACTTCAAGGTTGCATGCCCATACTGATCGTGTCATCACAACACCGTCAGGAACAACCATTTTATTATCTCTTTCTATGTCTCTTTTCAAGAATAACAAGATGGAGTAATAACAATGAACCTCACTACACACCTTTTATAATAGTGATAGGCTATCTCAAGATCAATTTATAATAGAAAAGATTATATATATATATATATATATATATATATATATATATATATATATATATATATAATTGATTATTATAATCTAATCTTATAATATCTCTTCTTTGACATAATCTAGTGATAAATTTTAACAAATACATACATATATATATATATATATATATATATAAAATGATAGTCTTATTTTATTTAAAAACATTTATCTTTTTAATATATATATATATATATATATATATAATAAATTGATAAATTACGAACCATATCTAAATATCTTAATTGTTTCAAGCCATGATTAGATTTAATGGATATATGATTATCTTATTTATTTCTCTGTGATTGATATATTTGGAACCTTAATGTTTATCTTGCGTTTTTAATACTTAAATAATGGATAAATTATCTATTTTAAGAAATTGTTATATTTAAATTGTAGATAACTATTTTATCTAATTTATGCTCTAAAATTTTTTGTTAATTATGAAAATTTTAAAAACTGAAAACGATATTTGAGTTTTTAGTTAAATGATAAAATAAAATCATTTGTCTACACACTATACATGCGAACCAAATATAATCTCAAAGCCGCATAATATAAACAAAAAAATTAGCTTACTAAAGGATGTGTCAACACCCAATTTCGTCCAGATGAATAAATTTATTTTCAAAAAAATAAAAATAAAAGTAAAAAATAAGGTGAAACAAAATTTTCTTCCAAGATTTTCAAACTTTAATTTTAGAAAAAAAAAAGAAAAAAAAAGAAGGAAGAACCCAATTCGTTATTAATTATAAATTTCTTTTCATGAGCCCAATAACTCAAATATTGTCTACCTTTGTTCGTGATAGAGAAATTAGTTATATAATCATAATTAGAAGCAATATCTCTTGAAATGGTAAGAATCAATATTATTAATTGGATTGATTTTGTGTTCTGATTTGTTACTTATGACGATTGATTTTGTGCTCTGATTTCTTGCGATTTGATCCCATAATTTGCTACTATCATGACCAATTTCTTTTTTTATATTGTTCATTACAATTAAGACTGAGATTGTACTGATATTGCAAGGTGTGAGTATAAATACGCACTCTGTGGGATTCTATACACTTCTCTAATTCTTCCCATCACCACTCCCACATAAACACCTCATTTTGTATCTCTCTTTAAAAAAAAAACATATCGAAGGAGGTAGAAAAAAAGAAGAAGAAAACATTATCTATACTCTCTCTTTCTCTCATTACAACCCACATAGACACCTCTCATCTTTAAGGTACGTCACTATCAATTCTTTCATCTTTTGATTTAGTTTTTTTCAATTTTCATTCTTTTTTTTTTAATCATAAAAAATATTTTTTCCCCTTTCTTTATTGTTTGTCTGGCCGCTCGCGTCGTATGACATCCAATTTAGACTTTTGTTTTTTCTAAAAATATATACAGATGATCTAAACATAAAGAAATAGCTTTCTTTGTTTACTTTTTTATATCTATCTGGTTGCTCACGTCACAATGACATCCACAACTACTTTAAAATAACTTAAAAATAATATTAAAAATTTATAAATGATTAAAAAAATAAAAAATAAAAGATTAGAAAAAAAGAATTTATTTCAAGTGTCTATTCGGCCGCTCGCGTCGCGTGACACCAATTTTAAAATACAACTAAAATTTAAATAAAAAAGTTTTCAAAATCATAAAACAAATTAAATCATTTTTCAAATAATTTTCAAAATAGGTTCTCATAAAGAACTACGTAACCCTTATTCTCATTGTGAATGGAGATACGTAGGAGCGAGGATTAATCCTCGTCGGGCCCAAAAAACCAAAAAAAATGTTTTTGTTTCTTTTGTACGTCCTTTTATATTATTTTTTGGGAAAAATAAATATTTTGAAAAACCATATAATTGTTGCACATTTAATTAAAGGTACCGTCTTAGGACGGACGTTGTGGGGTGCTAATACCATCCCCACGCGTAACCGACTCCCAGATCCAAAATCTATTTTTTCGCAGACCTTGCTCTTTTTATGATTTTCCATAGTTTCCTATAATAACTATGGTGGCGACTCCAAACTCTTTATTTTTTCAAATTTTATTTTTTGGTTTGTCGTCCCATCGTGATTTCGGTTGCGACAGATGGCAACTCCACTGGTGATGCTAAAGAGTCATACCATTTATTTGGATGTGCAAAATTGATGTGGTTTTGCTTCATATTTTTTCTTTCTCATTTCTTTTTGGGTATGTGTTTTTTTTTATCTCCTTTTATATTTAGAATAGTCGTATGTGTATATTCTTCTTTATTTTGGTATTTGGAATAATTTTCAGGTGGGGTTTTGGGTATACGTTGCATTCTCCCTTCACACACACACATTTTATTCATTACATGAGTGGGGCCCTATACCCGGGTCTGAGTTGCTTAGAATTAGAGGGGATTGTGTAGCAGTGTCACAATGGATGTACTTCCCAATGGTCATTGTGAGAACCCCAGCTAGAGTTTGTTTGCTTCATTGGTACTCCCACTTCTTGTTGTTTACCAACTGTCGTTGGAAATGCCATGAAGTGGGCCATAGCTCTAGTGACCTTGATATTTAGGTATTAGGAAACTATCATTATGAGCACATCTACTTTCCCTTAGAACTTTAAGCACCAAACCCATGTTAAATAAAGACACTAAACACTAAAGGGAGACTATTTGCGTCCTTTACCCTCACCTTTCCTTGTATATAATAATAAATTCATCACAATCACACCATTATAAAAAGAAAAGCATGCATTTCATCAACATTTAAACACATGGCATGCATCAGCATAAATTTTAGAAAAATAAAAAAACAAAAAAAATTGCACTAAAATAAATTCAAATTGTTTCTCATTTTGCTTGTCACCGATTTCTTGGAATATTTCTTATAAAAAATGAGTAAATAATAAAACTTCCTTGGTCAAATAAGTGAATTTAATAAAGAAATAAAATATTGTTTATTATCATTTCTTTTGAAGTACCCAACTAATCTTGCATGCATGAAGTTGCTCAAATCTATTTCCCTATCCATCTCTCTTCCACCATAAACCTTACCTTGTTTTCATTTCCATGGAGGATCATCATAAAGGGGACACATACTTTAAAATTATTTCAAGAAACTCTCTGAACACAAAAAAATGAAGAAAAGTCTGCTAGACTAAAAACTTTGAAGGACAGTCTAGGCAAAAATAAGAGAAAAAAAAGTGAAAAAAAAGAACAAAAACAAGGGACATCTTGTTACATGAACTAAATTATTTTCCTCTGAATTAAATTTTTTATTGAGAAAAACAACCATGATTTGAAATGATGTGTGGCCATGTTTCTTTATCCAAAAAAAATGATTATCCTTTGCTACCCAATTTGAGTCTTCCAAAAAATTTCTTTCAAATTACCCTAAACAAGGGTCACCCTCACACTAAGGGTTGACATAATATTTGCATTTGTTTCATCTGAATGGTAGTTCACCAATACAAAAATATATATAAAAATAAAGAAAAAAACAAATGGTTATATCAAGAAAATAAAAGAAAAAGAAAAGCAAAAGGTGAACAAGAAGAAGTCAAACAAATTCTGAATGAAACATTATTCAAAGATCCTTATTGAAACAATTCTCACATCACTTGTTTGGGCTTTTACTTTCATTTACATCCGTACCCATAGCTTTGGCCACGATACAAGCCTAATAAAGTCCACATAGATCAAAGATTGGTTGTTATCATTCGAAGGTTTTAATTTATAGGAAAATTTTGATTTGCTAACAGGTTTGTTCTAAAAAAATATTAAAAAAGTGTGTTTAGAGATTTGCTTTTAAACACTAGGGCAATTTATTTTTGGGTGACATATTTCCAAAGCTTCAAAATTAGCTTGGGCAATCAGACAATTAAGCTAAATTTGGGTTGTCCTCTTTCAATTCATTCTTCATGAAACTCCATATTTGCTCCAACAATAACCCCGCTCTAAGCCTAAACCTTGACCAACCTTAAAATAGTCCATCTTTATCAATCCCAAACCCAAACTGGGGCAATCACTTTGTTTATTCCCATAATTCATTCTGAATTGGGGAATTTATATACATCAAAGACTATGATCACATTAGGGCAACTTATGAAGACCTCGTCATTTTTCAATCTCCTCAATTGGAAAAATTCAAACACGCTTTTGCACCCTAAGACCATCCTAGGCTCTCACACCAAGGACAATTTTTTTTTGAAGTCCCCATCATTTTCTTCATACCATCAATAACTAGGAAAGCCTAAACACATTTTGTGCCCTGAGACCAATTCCAATTGGGGCAACTCCCTAGTTAATCTTCATCACCTCATTCAAGCCTTTTCAAGCCCTTGGCAATTTCATGAATGTCATTCAAATAATATTTTAAAAGAAATAATTAAAAAAGTGTTCGTTAGTAAACTGATTAGACCAAAAAAATGATTTGAAAAAGTAAAAAAAAATCAAAGTAGAATGATTTCATGAATTCGAAATAACCATGAAATGGGGAACAATTCAAATTTGTTTTTAAAAAAATGAAAAGAAAAATTCATACATAAGGTAATTCATACATCATACTAAGTCATGCATACACGCGTCATCCATCTTTTTGAATAAAATATTTTCCATCTTTTCAATCAAAATCCTTTTCATTCATATGAATTATCAATATACTTTAAGCCCAATTTCCACACTGGCCCCTAAATCCAGTTTTATCCGGCCTCACAATTTTTTTCTAGCCTCTAAGCCTAGTTTACCTTGCTCTCAAATTAAAATAAAGGAAAAATAAAAAATGAGAAAAGCAAATTTCACCCATGCATCCCCGCATCCATGTAAGCATATCTTATAGTTTCAAAAAGAAAATCAAAACATGTCATGCATCATCACATCATGTCATCCATCATACTCCACGAAATCATTTCCAAAAAAACAAAGAAATAAAAAAAAAGTCAGCAATGATAATTTTTTTATGTGTAAGTCTCACCAATGTTAGGCCTTCACGTGGTGTTTGTCAACACTTCAAAAGCAAAATTTTGGTTCTCCTTTTATATATCAAGACCCTCTATGAGGCAATGGTCATTGATTTCTTATGTCACATTGAGGCCTTCTGCGAGGCAATGGTCATCGGTCTTTTTACATCAAGACCCTCTACGAGACAATGGTCATTGATTTCTTATGTCACATCGAGGCCCTCTACGAGGCAATGGTCATTGATCTCTTCACATCAAGACCCTCTACGAGACAATGGTCATTGATTTCTTATGTCACATCGAGGCCCTCTACGAGGCAATGGTCATCGATCTCTTTACATCAAGACTCTCTACGAGGCAATGGTCATCCATCTCTTTATATCAAGACCCTCTATGAGGCAATGGTAATTGATTTCTTATTTCATATTGAGGCCCTCTACGAGACCATGGTCATCGATCTCTTTACATCAAGACCCTTTGCGAGGCAATGGTCATTGTTTCCTTTACATCGAGGCCCTCTACAAGACAATGGTTATCGATCTCTTTACATCAAGACCCTCTGCACGACAATGGTCATTGATTTCTTTGTCAGATCGGGACCCTCTACATGGTAATGGTCACCAAATCTTTAGATATAGACCCTCTCCATGAGATTGGTCTAATCTCTTTCTCAAAAAGTCAAAGTTACAAAAAGATTTTTTTTAGGATGGGGCCCTCTACATGGTAATGGTTGACGAATCCTTTGGATCTAGACCTCTCCTCGGGATTGGTCTAATTTGGTTTTTTCAAAAAAAAAAAAACAAAAAGAATTAGTGTGTCAAATCGAGACCCTCTACTTGGTATGGTCAAGTTTGTCTTCAAATTTGTCTTCTTTTGAAACCCGAACGAAATTAGTGTTTTTATCTTTACTTATCTTTTATTACAATAATATGAAAAAGTCAAATTTTCATATTATCTAACAAAAACTAAGTAAAGAGGGACAGTTGTCAACACCCAATTTCGTTCGGGTGAATAAATTTATTTTTAAAAAAATTAAAAAAAAGTAAAAAATAAGGTGAAACAAAATTTTCTTCAAAGATTTTCAAACTTTAATTTTAGAAAAAAAAAAGAAAAAAAAGAGAAAAAAAAAGGAGGAAGAGCCCAATTTGTTATTAATTATAAACTCCTTTTCATGAGCCCAATAACTCAAATATTTTCTACCTTTGTTCGTGATAGAGAAATTAGTTATATAATCATAATTAGAAGCAATATCTTTTCAAATGGTAAGAATCAATATTATTAATTGGATTGATTTTGTGCTCTGATTTGTTACTGATGATGATTGATTTTGTGCTCTGATTTGCTGCGATTTGATCCCATAATTTGCTACTATCATGACCAATTCCTTCCTTATATTGTTCATTACAATTAAGGTTGAAATTGCACTGATATTGCAAGGTGTGAGTATAAATACGCACTTTGTCATGACCGAAAAAAGAGATTCTGTACACTTCTCTAATTCTTCTTCATCACCACTCCCACATACACACCTCATTTTTTATCTCTCTTTCAAAAAAACATATCGAAGGAGGTAGAAAAAAAGAAGAAGAAAACATTATCTACACTTTCTCTTTCTCTCATTACCACCCACATAAACACCTCTCATCTTTATCTCTATTGGAAAAACAAACAAACAAAATATTAGAAAAGGAAACAAAAAAAAGAAGAAAAGAAAAAAGGTGAGGAGATATTAAAATTGTTTTAAGGTACGTCACTCTCAATTCTTTCATCTTTCGATTTAGTTTTTTTCAATTTTCATTCTTTTTTTCAATCATAAAAAATATTTTTTCCCCTTTCTTTATTGTCTGCCTGGCCGCTCGCGTCGCATGACATCCAATTTAGACTTTTGTTTTTTCTAAAACTATATACAAATGATCTAAAAATAAAGAAATAGTTTTCTTTGTTTACTCTTTTATATTTATCTGGTTGCTTACGTCGCAATGACATCCACAACTACTTTAAAATAACTTAAAAAAATATTAAAAATTTATAAATGATTAAAAAAATATTAAAAATTTATAAATGATTAAAAAAATAAAAAATAAAAGATTAGAAAAAAAGAATTTATTTCAAGTGTCTATTCGACTGCTCGCGTTGTGTGACACCAATTTTAAAATAATACTAAAATTTAAATAAAAAAGTTTTCAAAATTATAAAACAAATTAAATCATTTTTCAAATAATTTTCCAAATAGTTTTTCATAAAGAACTACATAACCCTGATTCTCCATTGTGAATGGAGTTACGTAAGAGCGATGATTAATCCTCGTCGGGCCAAAAAAGCTAAAAAAAAATGTTGTTTCTTTTGTACATCCTTTTATATTATTTTTTTGGGAAAAATAAATATTTTGAAAAACCACATAACTTTTGCACATTTAATTAAAGGTACCGTCTTAGGACGGGTGTTATGGGGTGCTAATACCTTCCTCACGCGTAACCGACTTTCGAACCCAAAATCTGTTTTTTCGCAGACCTTGCTCTTTTTTATGGTTTTCCATAGTTTCCTATAATAACTATGGTGGCCACTCCAAACTCTTTATTTTTTCAAATTTTATTTTTGGTTCGTCGTCCCATCATGATTTCGGTTGCGACACGATGCTATCTATGAACATGTCATATTATTATCACAAAAATTTGAAGTAAACGGCTTAACAAAATAAATAAATAAATGTTACATGGGAGAAGACATTTTCTTGGAGAAAAAAGTAATAGAATGGCAGTTTTGATTCAAAATAGTGTCGATACCTACACCTGAGGCATCAGTTTCCAATTGGATGGGCAATGTAAAATTAGGCAAAACAAGAACAGGAGCTTGGGTTACTACCTCTTTTAAGTTTTTAAAAGCCAAAGAAGCTTCATCATGCCAATGAAAATTATCCTTCTTTAAGAGCTCAGTCAAAAGACCTACAAGAGTTTGCATAACCTCTTATAAAACGCCGATAGTAACCTATAAATACCAAAAATCCTCGTAATTGCTTCAAGGTTGTAGAAACAGGCCAGACCAATATAGATTTTATCTTGGCATGGCTCATAGTGAGACTGTTGGAAAAAACTGTATAGCCTAAATATTCCACTTTTTGTTGCCCAAATGAACATTTAGACAAATTAGCAAACATTTTATTCTCTTACAACAACTGTAAGACCCTCTCGAGATGTTGTAAATGGGTCACCCATGAAGGGCTATAGACTAAGATATCGTATAAAAACACCAAAACACTCTTGCAGAGCAACTACCTAAACACCTCATTCATTAACCTTTGAAATTTGTCAAGCCAAATGGCACAACAAGCCATTCATAGAGACCTTGATGAGTTCTAAAGGTTGTTTTATGCTTGTCCTCTTCCTTGAGTAAAATTTGATGATAGCCTGACTTAAGATCGATTTTGGGAAAAATATTGCACGTCATGCAGCTCATCAATCAACTCATCGACTGTGGGAATAGGAAAACTATCTTTGACGGCTATAACATTTAAGGCCCTATAATCGGTGCAAAATCGCCAAGTGTTGTTTTTCTTTTTCACGAAAATGATAGGTGAAGAGAACGAGCTATTGCTTGGAATAATAATGCTTTCTTGCAACATTTCTTGGACCACTTTTTCTATTTGCTGCTTTTGACTAAAAGGATATATGTAGGGTTTGACTTTAACATGAACAACACCCTTCTGGAGAGGTATAGCATGATTGTGAGGGCGAGTGGGAGGTAACCCGGATGGCCTAGCAAACATTGGCTGATAGGTATGCAGCAAGTTGGCGATGTCAGAATGTATATCAAGAGACTCCTCCAAACTTTGATCTGAAAAAATGCTAGGTAATGGAAGATGCAATGAATACAGTTCTACTATAGCATTTGTGGCCTACATCCGTTTTAAATTATGAAATTAGGCTAGTGTAGACAGCTTAATAGTATCACCATGGAGAGTAACAAACTGACCCTGCAACAAAAAATTTAAAGTCAATGTGCTATAGTAAAAAATATAGGGTCCAACGTGGCAAGCCAAGAGACCCCTAAAACTAGATCCACTCCTGATATAGGTAGTAAATACGCTAGTATAATTAAGGAGTGAGTTTGGATGGTGAATTCTAGATTGGAGATGAAGCCTTCCACCACCAAGGTACTACCATTCTCGACCAAGACTTTGAAATTTTGGATTGGTTCAATGGGTAACTTCAAATACTTAGCAATTCTTGGTTGGAGAAAATTGTCGAAACTCCCACTATCCAAAACAATTTGAATAGGCAAACCATTGAGAAGGCCTGGGAACCGCATGGTACCAACACCCGAGGACCCTATTAAGGCATTAAATGACAAATGAGATTCACAAGGAGGTGAAGTGACATCCACTGGCGAAGTGACAGAAGGCTCAGTTTGCTACATCAAGTGATCCTCCTCCTCTAACTGATGTCATAGAAATTGTTAATTGGGACATCGATGAGAAGGGATGAATTTCTCATCACAAGTGAAACACATGCCCTTTTCGCGTCTGAGTCGCATTTCAGCAGGGGATATTTGGTGGACAGATGCATGTTTGAAGGGCGGAGAGGGGTTGGTGTTAGGCTTAGGGAGTAAGGGTGGAAGGTTGGCGGATTTTAGGGTCTGGGAGGAAGATGGGCCAATAGGTGTAGCTTGTGTTTGGGGCTTAGTATGGTATTTGAAGGTGGGGTGGGTTTTGGGGCCATATTTTTCTTCATAGAATTTGGCTAAGGAAACACAATGCATGAGTGTAGTAGGGGCATGAGCTAAGACGTCTCGTCGAATCTCCTTTTGTAAGCCTCCCACAAAACAATCTAAAAGGGTTTCACTATTAACCCCTTTATACCCGGTTTGCAAGAGTGGTGAATTGCACATAATAATCATGAACTAAACCATCTTCAATCAACTTAAACAAATCAGAGCAAGGGCATTCATATGGCAAGGGACCAAATTCTAATTCCAGCCCATGCGTAAACGCTGTCCATGAAGGAAAAACATTCAAGCGCAATTGCATCTGGTACCGAGGAATAATGTCCTTGCTAATGTGAATCAAAGCAATGAGTAATCGTTGGTCACCCGGCGTTTTGTAATAATCAAAGAACTATTCCGCTTGAAAAATCCACTATAAAATGTTGGACCCGTCAAAGCGAGGAAAATTGAGTTTAATATTACGGACCTAAAAAGATGAGGACGAAGAAGAAAAGCGAGATCCAGAGTCGAGAGTTGCAATGGATTTCAACACGCTGTCCATGGTAGTTTCTAGCATCTCAAAGTGTGTAGAGTCATCTCGCTGACGGTCACGTACGGTAGCCATTAAGGTCTGGAAGTCACGTTCCTTGGCCACAACCGCGACGGACAATTGCTGGACATCAATAGCAATCTCTTTCAAGCGTGAGAGCTCAGTGAGGATCTCCTATAAGCGAGTGTTTTCCGCCATCAAAAGATAAAAGCACCAGTGAAATAAGGTATTTCAATAGAACAGTAATGAAGTAGTAAAAAGTAGTAAAATGTGGTTTTTGAAAACTGTTTTCCTCCGCGAAAATGTGAGTATGATGAAGGTTATGAATGGATGGAGAGAAGAGTGGTTGGATCAAAGTGTTGTATGTGAATAAAGGTCCCGCGGGGCAATATATATTGAATATGATCATGGAGCTATCAAATGGGGTTGTGATTCTGGAGCATAGAGAAAACACAAAATGGTTTTCCTAAGGGTCCTAGAACAAGGGTTCTATCTAACGACTGCATACCTGAATGTATGAACGATGATCCTCAAAAGTGGCAACAAGCATTTTTTATTTTTTGTTAGGTTCCCCGAAAAACCTTATAGATGTTGCTTATTATTCTTGGAATAGAAGAAGGTCATGATGAAGAAAGTGAAGGTTACGTGTTGAACAGTTTTGTAGATATTGAGGGATTAATGTTGGTTGTGGTGTGTAATGGCTAAGGGAATGGGCTATGATGCTTGGGAAGGCGGCGTGGGTTTTTCTTTTGTAAGGTTGCAGGAGAGATTGACTTTATGAAGAAAAGAAAATCAGTGATTTGAATGTGGACCTAAATGTTATGTAATTTCTCTTTTCAATTAAAAGCCCCGCTTTTTTCTTTTTCAATTTTGGTGCAGGGAATGATGAATTGGTGAAGAAAATGGACCATTGGGAGGAAGGTTGCTGCAATGGAAAATTTTAAGGGGTATAAGCGACACATGTCACTTTCTGAATGGAAGAGAAATTAGAGGAGTACAAATAGAAAAAAACATAGGAGTGTAAACATAATAATGAACTGTTAAACCATTGAGGAGGTAAAAGAGATTCGGCTCTTTATCTTTCTTTTTTTTTATTGTATTTTTATGTTTTCTTTTTTCTTTCTTTTTTTACTTCTTTCTTCTTTGTTTTTTTCAAAATTTCTAATTTTAATTTGTTTTCCTTTTTTTCCATTGAACTTTAATTCTTGTTTTTTATCATTTATCATTTTTTATATTTTTGAAAACAAATAAAACAAAATAAAATAAGAATAGTAAACAAAAAAATAATTAAAATTAAAAATAAATAAAATATAAAAAAAGAAATAAACAAGATAAATTAAATTAAAGTTAAAATAGGATAAAAATAAAAGTAGGAATATATCTATACTCAAATCAATGTTCATCCTTTTCTCTCTTTTTTTATTTTCCCTCTTCTTAATTATTTTCAAGTCAAAATTTTATTTCTTACTCGGACAAAATTGGATGTTGACACTACTATATTTCTTATAATATGGATTTATTATTGGATTTGGAGATGTAAACTTGAGTTTAATTTATATTTTCGAATAATAGAGTTAAATTTTTTTCTCGCATTTTAGGAAAATGTGTTGAATAAATACTGTATTTATGTTTTTTTGTTATTAATTTTATTTAAATAAGTAAAATCCGGCTAGAATGTTATAGTTTACATGTCTAGTTTGTTGGTTGAGTTTACTATTCCAGTTTATGGATCACGTTTACGCGTCAAGTTTTTTGGGATGAGTTTATGTTTCGAGTTTACATGTCACGTTTACAGGCTGAATTTACTGGTCGGGTTTACAGGTTGTGCTTACGAGTCATGTTTATGGGTCTGGTTAAGGGTGGAATTTACATGTCGAGTTTAATGGTCTTGTTTACTCATCGTATCTGTAGGTCGGGTCTACGAGTCAAATATATGGGTCAAATTTATGCGTTGAGTTTAAGTACTATGCTTAGGGGTTGTTGCAACCAAAATCACGATGGGATGACGAATAAAAAAGAAACGAATTTAAAAAGAGATTTTGGAGTCACCACCATAATTTATTCTGGAAAAATATTGAAAACCATAAATATAAGATAAGTACATGAAAAACTGGATTTTGGGTTTGGGAGTCGGTTATGTGTAGGGAAGGTGTTAGCACCCTACAACGCCTGCCCGAAGGCGGTACCTTTAATTAAACATGCAAAGTTGATGTTGTTGACATGAGAAGCCAAGGTGATTTGCTTCTTGAAGATTTGATGAAGATTGAATGAAGCTTTTGAACTATCTTGAAGCCATAAATATTGGAATGAAGTCTACATTGATGAAGGAAAGGAGATTTAATGATATCCATGGTGATCAAGGCTGGAATGTGTGCTCTCCATGTACTTACATCATTAAGAAAGTGTGCTTGTTGTTTGTAATTCATGTTGTAGACCTTAAAGCATTAATTAGATGTAGTTTGATCTTTTGTGTGTTTTTAATCTGTTGAATGGTTTTTCAACAGGTTAAAATGTCTCTTTTAATCTGTTGAATGACTTTTTAACAGGTTAAAAGGTTGGCTGCAGTAGTCTTAAACTGCAACAAATTCAATCAGT
>Ga0214544_1004993_pt1 | contig 26110 bp, 19 predicted proteins | sample CNSS3metaG_FD_160074 | JGI IMG/M metagenome (GOLD analysis project Ga0214544, IMG submission 160074) | Root nodule microbial communities from cowpea collected in UCLA plant growth center, Los Angeles, California, USA - CNSS3 | ecosystem: Host-associated > Plants > Roots > Nodule | place: USA... | reverse complement strand
GAGGACAGTAAAATGTTCTTACCTGTGACACAGTAATTTTACTCATAACTGGGTAATAGACTGAAGGGTAAAAACACACAACGGTCAAATACAAACCACGTCACCAGATGACTTGGACTCTAGGTAATCAGTCACTTGAAAACCGGTTCAACAAGTTACAGGTTTCAAGATTTTTCTATAAAAGAGTCTTTAAGTCCCTTATGCTAGGCAAGAACTCTGAACCCCTCTCTCTCTAATAACTCTTTTCTCTCTACCTCTGCCTTCTCTCTACTTGTATCCCGCCTGTCTCTTCTCACCCTTCCTCTCCTGTATACTTGCAAACATAAATAAACGAGGAATTTCAGATCTCTCTCTCCTCCCTCTGGAATCGAAGTAAGTTTTTATGGAGTAGTTTCTTTCTAGGCATCTACGGATGCCTTGAGTAATATTTATTAAAAGATGCGATAATCATTTAAAGGCTTAAAAACATTTTATCTATTTATCTTTCATGTTCTTGGGATGAAAGTTTATGAGAGAATATCTAACCGGCTCTGCCAGATTTATATTCTCATAAATCTTACATCTTTTATGTTTTTGCTTTATCTTTCTGTTTATTCTCTCTCTACATCTCTCTTCTTTCATTTTATTCTTTCATGTTCTTGGGATGAAAGTTTATGAGAGAATATCTAACCGGCTCTGCCAGATTTATATTCTCATAAATCTTACATCTTTTATGTTTTTGCTTTATCTTTCTGTTTATTCTCTCTCTACATTTTATTCTCTTTCTACATTTTATTCTCTCTCTACACCTCTCTTCTTTCATGGTATCAGAGCGAGAGATCCTTGGATACCTTTTGAATATTTATGTGATTGAAGTGACTTGTATTCGCTAGGATACCCTTTGTAGATCGGGCAGGTTATGGCCAGAAGAGCCAACAGAGCCATAAGTCCCATCTGATCTGCCCCTGAGGGTTGAGGAATACTTTGCATATTGCGACACTCTTTACATACATATTTTCTTGTTAATATGTAAAAAAAAAAAAGAGTTTTTGAGCCTTATGATTATTTATATTCTTTTATAAGTATTACTCTACAGTGTATTCCGTAGATTCCTGCCTTTTATCTCCTACTACTGCTTTTCCGCTTTGCCTACTTTCTATTGTTTTCCTGCCACTACACTGTCTTATTGTTTATCTGTTTAAAATTTTCTTTAATGGATAACATACAACCATTCTTAGGCACTGACTACAAATCAGCCCTAACTACGGTTGAAAAAATCACAAACTCTCCTCCTGTAGGTTATAAAAAACCTACTTCAGAAGTAGACCCTGTACACACAATTATTATAGGACAAAATAATACTATAATAGCTCTTCTAGAAGAAGTTTCTAGAAAATTGAATCATCTAATTGATTCTACTAAAGGGACGAACTTGTCCAAAGACATAAACGGCCTTATAAAGCAAGTATCTAAACTATCTTTAGGAACATACACTAATACAAAAACAACTTTTAAAAATTCACAGAAATTTATTAAAGTCTGGGGGCATTCCGAGAATGTTATCCATTTTTCTTTGACCACAATATAATTAAGGTTAAATGTATAAAATTTCAAACAAAAATAAATTTTAATTTAAGATTAGATCAAATAAATTTTATGAATTAAAAACGTATTTAATTCTATAATTAATTAATAAAAATACATGTACACATATCCTAATGCACCGAGTAAATAATATCGTTTCATCCGCTTCAGAAAACTAATTATACGAAAACTATAATTTAATAACTTCAGAACAAGATAAATAATCAATTAATTTCAGGTCACTAATTACAAAAATAAAAATTATTAAAATAATAATATATTTTTGTTCTAACCGAAAAAAAAAAACAAGTCACTTGGAATTTCTAATTCTATAGAGTTATTATCCCAATGCTCCCTCCATAATTATTTTATTTTTGGTAACATAACTTTTTGCATAAGAAAGATCACAACAAATACTAGTTTTTATTTTTTATTTTTTATTTTTTCTAAAATATTATTACTTTATTGATTTAATTAGAACTTATTTCTTAATATTAAAAACCATTGTTTTTCTAAATTTTATGTTTTAAAATGTTTGTTTATGAATTGATACATAACATAACATATTTCTTCACCTATACTTTTTTTTATGTAAAACAACAATTATTAATAATAACCAAGACAGTAGTATATATTATATCTTGACAACACTACACAACATATTATTTTGTTTTACTAAGAAAGTAAATTTTCATAAACAAAACTTAAATGTTGGAGAAGCCTTTTGAATAAGGGGAAACATATAATACATTTTTAAATTGTTACTGAAATACAATCTTCTTAGTTACATGAGTTTTAACAGTACAATAATAAGAATAAACTTAAAAAAACGCACCATTATTCCTGGCAAATTGAGATAAACTAATTAAGTTTTTAGTTACCGAAGGAACATACAACATGTTATTAAGAATAAGATGTTTAGAAAATTTTGAAGAAAAAAAATTTATATTGGATTAAATATGTTTTTTGTCATTAATTGGGATTGGTATCTCTAGAAAAATTGAACTAATTTGATCCCTAACTCTATAAATATATGGATTTAGTCATTTTAACTAAATTTTATTAAATTTATTTAACTAATTTCAAACACATTTCATTATGATATTTTAGTTTGTTTACACAGTTTGACACGTGTCCGTTTAATGTTAGCTGAAAAACACATTTGAAACGTCAAATAAATTTAAAAAAAATAGTTTAAAGGACTAAATTTACGCATTTATAAAGACAAGGGACTAAATTTGTTCAAGGTTTTTATGATGGATTAATTCCAATTTTCACTAAAAGCTGAAAGACCAAAAACATATCTAACCCTTTTATATTACCAAACATGTACCATTGTCGATATGGACTTTGTATGAACCAATGTAAGGAGTCATGATAGACATATTATAATCTCATATGTAATGTGATGAGAAGCCTCATAATCAAGACACCAAAGGGGATCAACCACTGTAGATGCGTCACTTGAGAAAGGAACAGGATGAATTACTTGAGACATGAAAGTTTAGGACTGAGATCATTTTTATTGTTCCTTCGCCTAGAACCTTGACAATGTTTTGACCAGGATCATCTCATTGCCAACCACCAAAAATCCATTACAATCATCAAAGATATGAACACCAATAGCACAAGTATGTGATGCATAGTAGACATCTAAACTTTTCCAACCCTAGGATGAGGACCCAAACCAACCATCTTCGTTAAGATCGAGGAAGACATTGAAGCTAAAAGCCATAACATCAATAATTGATCTTGTTGGACACATTAATCATAACCAACATTGATAACTTTGTTTGTTGCATCTGTTGATGAAGAAAAATGCTTCGAAACATCAAAACCCATGATGAATTGCTCCAATTTGAAATTGCAAATGCTTGCAAAAACTTGTCGTTTCCACACCAACAAGTGTTGATCCTTTAGTTTTATTGCAATAGGCGCGTGAAACGTTTACAAAGAATGGACATATAGCTGAGCGAAAGACATAATGATCTTATCTTACTTTAGATACCATTTAAGATCACAAGAGACATGAGAATGAAAAATAAAAGGTACATTAAAAGCTAAGTAAAAAATTACAAAGCATAGTTTATGGCATTGTCTTATATAAACATCAAGAGAACACTAATACATTAAAGTTATCTTTTAGAGTTAAGTATATTTTCAGTTTTTGAACTTTGGCCAAAAATTGGAATTTGTCCCTATTAGAAACTTTGATAAATTTTGGTCCCTAAACTTTAAAAATGGATGAATATAGTCCTTTTAACCCAATTACGTTGACTTTTTTCAACATGTCGAATGTGTTTCATGTTAATATTGCAGTTGTTTACGCCGTTTGACATATTCTCAGCTCAATATTTACTGAGAAATACATTTGAAACCTAAAAAAAAGTTAACAAAATTGGGTTAAAAGGACTATATTCATTCATTTTTAAAGTTTAGGGACCAAAATTTATTAAAGTTTCGACGAGGGACGAATTCCAATTTTTGGTCAAAGTCTAGGGACTAAAAACATACTTAACACTATATTTTATTTATATTTATATTCATTTACAAATTGACCATATTTTCATAGAGTATAAATTTAATTGGTAAAAACTAGAAAAGATGCATGATGAGACAAAGATGTTAGAACTTACCAAAACTACACTAAAATGTAGGGTTTGAGTAGTGGTCAGCTTGGGTTGGGTTGGGTTTGGTCCAACCTGCCCAATGTGGCATAATCCATATTTAGCATTTAAAAATTCAATTTGACTACTTAATTTGTTGGATTATTCGGATATGGATAATTCTAAATACAATTAAATCTTGGCGTGCTCTTTGGATTTAATTTTTAATAAAAAAAATTAATGATGACATTTAAAACCTTGTTCTCCTAAAAAACAACAAAAATTGAAACTCTCAGATCCACAAATAACAAAACTCATCAACCATCTCAACCAAAACATGATCCTCAACACTAAAGGTGAGAACTTTTGATGCATATCACACATCCAAAGAAACCACACAAAGAAAACATAACATTTTGAAAAAGACCAACAAGCATCATACACACAAAAGTAAATTTGAAAAAAATAACACCAATAACATAAACCCTATAAGCACTTAACTACATAAATCCACCCAATCTTGCAAGCGGTGAATTATTTAAGCCCATTGCTAACAACCTAGCCCATTTCATATCCCTCCATTTACATAAACCCTAAAATTCACACACAAACCTCATATGCTTATCCACCCACATACATATTATTTCTACCAAACTTTTTCTTCTTAATCCACACAAGCAAAGCGTAAAGGTGTTGACTGTGACAATTCGAGCATGGCTTCGGTGGGCTTGGGCGTGGTGGTGTTAGGGGTCGTGGAAGTCATGGAGGTCGTCGAGGGCCTGCCGTGAAGAATAGGACAAGTGGGTCCTTGTTACGAAACTCAAACGCATGGTGAAAAATGGCACCTAGGACTTCCTTGTTTCACGTCCTCAAGGGCTCTGATCCTTCAAAGGAGGAGCTTGATACGATTTTGGAGAGTTGTAACTACTTCTTCGTGGTGTTGGAGAATGTGAAGAAGTGATGGAAGCCATTGGATAGGAGCGAATCAAACACCTCAAGAATCATAAATCAAGCATAGGAACAATCCACATCAAGCATGAAGCATGAAAATCAAATACTAACTTGAATTGGAAAATCATATATATTTTAACAACACAATTTTATACAAGAATTCAATGTTTTACATCTAATATCAAGAAATAGAAATTGCTCTTCATGGTGGAGAACCTAGGATTTTACAAAATTGAAGAATAAGAAAGAAATTGGAACCATAAAGTAGAAAAAATCTCTCTTCCAAGGTTCTTAACAACTACTCCATGCCATTGTGAGCTCAATTGTGCCTTCTATTCGCATCTCTGCCTCTAATTTCCATCCTCTTTAACCCAAAAGGGGTAAAACCTTCATGGATGAAGAAGGAGACCCAAGAAAGAGAAAGGACAATTTCCTGGCACCTCTAGCCGTCTTCAAGAGCCTATCCTGAGCACCTAAGGTGTTTCTATTAGTGAAAAATGATGAATGTCCTAAAACTCCCGTCGAAACATGATTAAATGACCATATTTGCGTATCAGGTTGACATTCTCACCCAGCGAGTCATATTTTCGCTCAGCGAGTCATATTTTCGCTCAGCGACTTGAATACGACAGTTTTCTACTGTCATTTTTTCTCAGCGAGTCAGCCTATCGTCCAATGGTGACTTTTGCCATCTAGCTCAATGCAGTATATACCTATAGGTGAGTCCTTTCTCCATGTTTGTAATGTTAGGCGATTCTAATGTCCCCGACGTGAGTATTTGTCTAAAAATCAATTTTTCTGTTTCAATCATACTTCTTTGAATTCCAACTTGTTTTCCTCACCATAATTACTTCTTATTGACTTATTTCACACAATCATAATAGAGATAAGAAGTAAAAAATCATAAAACAACTCAAATATAAAAACACTGAAAAAACAAGATAAACTTAAGAATTAAACAAGTAAAAATTATAAAGAAATTGATTTCATTCACAAAACTAAACACCAATAAACGATATAAAACAACATCATCAATATTATTTTATAATTTATAAATCTTACAACATTTTAATTCAAGGATCATTTAAGTCACAATTTTCATCACCAATCTCATTGAGTATTCTCTATGCTCTTTTTACAACCCAACATCAATAAATCCTTAACCCTCTCCCAAAATCTCTTCCCTGAAAAATTTTCGATCACCTTTCCATTAATAGTGAATCGTTAAAGAAATTTCCCATATAGGTCAAGGCTCTTCCAAAATTTCAGTCAGGTTCATCAAACAGCTATTAAATTGTTTACAATGATGAGGCTCGGATGAATTGCAGAGACAAACATATTGACGCAAATAAATACATCATACGAAACTGACTCATCTTTAATTTAACACCTCTCGAAATAGATTTTTACTAATCAAATTTCCATGGGAGAAGCTCCTGGATCTCCAGCAGCTGCACCTTGATCTGGACCAGAAGCCTGGTCTGTGGGAGCATCCGGCTGAGCTTCTTCAGCTGGAGGTTCTTCCTCCCTCACAATCTCAAAAGAATCAATCAACTGTTGAACAGTTTCCTGATCTAAAATGTGGAATGGTTCACCAACTCCAACTACAGCAATGGTGCAGACAGAACTCCTCAGTTTTTCACCTTGCAAAGACTCCCTAGTCGCTATAAGTGCATCTTTGATAAGATCTTCTCGAGAAGAGCCCACGAAGTTATCAAACTTGCGTTCCAAATATGTCTTTGCAGCTTGAGAGCGAGACCCAATAGCAAAAGCCTCATATTCAAAATAGTTTCCACTCGGACAGTTGTAATAGAGGTGAGCTCCTGATTCATCTAATCCCGCTACCAGAAGACCAACCCCATATGGTCGTTTCCACGATCGCTGTGTACAAACCTGCAACTCAAATTCTGAATTTTAACAAACATACAACACGCAATTCACTTACTCTCATGACCTAAAATCGAAATTAAAGAGCGGAACACTAAACGAGTAGTTCCAATTCCAACAATTAAAATGCACTCGGACCTGTGCCTTGTCGGCGAGCTGAACAACGAGCCTACCCACGGGGAGAGGGGACTCGTAGGTATAGTTATAGTTGATGCACTCGGATCGCATGTAGCGGGAAAGGACTCGGCCATCGGCGGTGAGGCCGGCGATGGCCACGCCGATGTGGTTGTCGACCTTGAAGATCTTCTTCTGGTGCGAGGAGAGTTCGGAGTTGGCCTTGTTGACACATGCCAGAACCACGTGCGTCTTGGATCGGAGACCGATCGCTGCCGAGCCCTGCTTCACCGCTTCCATCGCGTACTCCACCTGGAACAGCCGCCCCGCAGGGCTCCATGTCGTCACATCCGTGTCGTACTGGTTTCGAAACATTCTCGATTCATCAACAAAACCAACCCTTTGCCCTTTTCTTCCTCCTCTTCTTCACTCTCGCTCTCTCTTCCCCTCCTGCGCTGTGTCTTCAGTATTGGACAAGTTAGGTCATGTTTCACTGTTGAAATTTCTTTCTGCACCTCCCTTTTTTTCCTCCACACCCATATATATATATATATATATATTAGTGACTACATGGCACCCTAATTTGAGATGTGGGATCACCATAGCAGTAGGAGTGTAACGTTGCTTGATTTGTGAATGTAGTGATGGCTTCTTTTGTTCGTGTGGCTCGCAACCTTTTCTCGTCTTCCTTTTACTCCCATCTCTTGAAAGACCGTGCTGTCGCTCAACCAGCGACCAAGACCATACAGAATGCTGTTGCACAGTCATTGTCAGTTGTTAGGAACAATATCACACAACAAATTAAGAGCAAACTTAGAAGTGAAAAACAATTATTTCTCACATCTTCCGCGTCTTTGTTCAAAGGTTACAATTTCAGGAACCGGCGATTGCCAGTTAAGAAAGCACGTGAGGCTTACGCGACGCAGAATACGGCGGTCGAACTTGCGTTGAATTCTGTAGTAAAAGTTTTCACTGTTTCGTGCAGTCCCAACTACTTACTTCCTTGGCAGAACAAGTCCCAGCGCGAAACAATGGGCTCTGGTCAGTTTATTTTACTTACATCAAAGAAACCCTGATAACTTTCATCTATTAAGTTTGATATTCATTTATGTATATCATTCTAAGTTTTACAATATCTTCAAATAATGTTTGTTCAAATGATTGAGAATAAAGTTGCACATTTTCTTCCGCAAATATTTGAGAATAAATTTGCATATTAACTCGGTTTCTTCTACAAGCTATAGCCTATTTGTAGTTCTTAAGGGTATAGTTACAAGGCAATTTTGGACAAGCTTCTCCATGGGCTAATTTTAGAAAAGAAAAACATGATAAAAATTGGAAATTAGCTTCTCCATATGCTAGATTAGCTTATGTATGTCCTAATTTGTAAAAGTTATCTCATGTAACTTTTTCGATTTTTTTTTTAACTACAGTATGAGCTAATTTTAGTTTATGGAGAAGTTAATTTTGTATTTTCTTATGTGTCTTCCTAAAAGGGTTTGTGAAGAAGTTTGCCCAAACAGTCCCATAATTGTTGGAAGAAACTTCTAGTTCATCAATGGAGACTTTGATTTGAAGCTTGAATCTCGAAAAAGGCAACATTAAATGTTTTTCCTATTGTACTGTAAAATGGGACAGAAATGTGCTTTGTCTCAAGCTTTATGCACTTTAATTGTGCAATAGGTGAAAGTTACCACCATTCCTATGACTAGTGCAAGCTATGAAAATGTGAAATTGCCTAATGTACTTGCACTTCTTCTGTTATGCAAAATCAGTATCTTCATTTTTGAACTGTTGAAAGCATGATTTGAGTAGTGTTCTCCAAGCATTTTTTTTTCCTCTCCAGTAGCTGCGTGCCCTTTGAGCAATTTTTCTTTCCAATAACTGTTATCCTCTCCGGCAGCTGCCGCACCCACCAAACATTTTTTCTCTTCGACAGCTTCTAACTCTTCCAAACCTTTTATTGCTCAACAGCAGCAGTTGCCCCCACCAAGCAGTTTTTCTCCACAGCAGTTGTTGCACCCTCCAAGCAGTTTGCTATCTGGCAAACAACTGTGGTCGTAGAGCATTTATGCTCTTCAACAACTTTGCACCCTCCGAGCACTTTTGCTTTTCTCCAGCCTCCGTGTTCTCAAAGCAATTTTGCTCTTTGACTGCCGCTGTACTCTCTGAACATTTTTGCTCTTCGGCATGCACCACACCTTACGAATATTTTTTCTCATAGGAAACTGTTGTGTTCTCTGAACTGTTTTTTCTTTCTGGTAGCCACTGCACCATATGAGCATTCTTGCTCTTCTATTGTTGCCATGCTCTTTGAACTTTTATCATTCTGCAGTAGCCACTATGTCCTTCGACCTCCTGAAACCAGAGTTGCCCTTTTCCAACAACTACGTTGTTGCTTGAATCAAGGCCCATCATTACCTTGTGTGACCAGCTCCTTGGCATGCCATCTTTGCATACTTGCACCAAATCAATGCATGAAGCTGTCATCACTAGCTTTCTCAGCTCCAACAACTAATTGATTGGCATGCCACTTGGTCTCTCAAGGGCTCTCATGGTGATGGCATTTGTAACAAACTTGACTCATGATACATATGCTCTAACTTGAAGGAGGGGGGGGGGGGGGGGGGGGGTGTTAAACATATGATTTGACTACATTAAATAGGAAAATATGACATGATTTGATTACATCAAATAGGAAAGTATATTGGCAAATATCTAACATTATTAATTCTTGGTTTTGTTCCTTATTATTGTATTTCTTCTTCATTACAAATAAGAATACTCATGTGTTTACACAAAACATATCACAAGCAATCCTTTCAACACAAATAAAGAGCCTTTATTCATGTACTTACTAATTGAATTGAAGTATATTTGTTGCTTTAAGTGTTCCCCATGATGTAATCCATATGTTATTCTGTGATTTTTATTTGTTATTTATTGTGTGCTTTCAGGTTTTTAATTATCTCAAATTGGTTCTGTATGGATTTGATATATATATGAATGGACTAAACTAAGATTGATTAAAATTATAAAAAAATATTGATAATATTCAACTAAATGGCTAAACTGAGAAAAATGCATATATTTGAGGACTAAAATGGTAGTTGTTTGTGAATTTGTTGAAGTATTTGTGCTCTTCACCGTGCTTGTTTTCTTTTATGCCTTTTCCTTTCTCTAAAAGATCTTTATGATGGTGATGCAGGGTTTGTAATTTTGGGTAGAAAGATTCTTACAAATGCTCATGTGGTAGCTGATCACACTTTTGTACTTGTAAGGAAGCATGGCTGTCACACCAAATATAGAGCAGAAGTCAAAGCTGTTGGTCATGAATGTGATTTAGCTATATTGACTATTGAGAATGAAGAGTTTTGGGATGGTATGAATCCCTTGGAGCTTGGAGATGTCCCATTTCTACAAGAAGCTGTTGCTGTTGTGGGATATCCTCAAGGTAGCAATAGTGTATGGATTAACTTGTGCTACATATTTTGTGTTCTATTCTTCCTTGTTTTTGAGGTACAAAATTATATATTATTAAGAATGAAAATAGAATCTATCACCAAAGAAAGAAAAGACATCATCATGAATAATAATAAATATGAATATAATATTAAACCGCAAGAAATGTGCAAAAATATTCAGCCTTATTTGATTATTTCCTAATCTATGCCTTGATTTTATGATAGGCTATTTATTGCTTACTGATTTTTTTTCCTGAATGTGGCAGATTTAGTTTCCTCTTTGGGACTAATTCTGTTTATAAATCAGTGGCTGCATCATTCAAAATGTTCGGAGAAATAAAATATGAAAAGTTATATGGACAAATTACACTCTGGCAGAAAAACCATTTCTTTGATATTCTGGTAAAAAATTCTAAAATAAATTATGAGAAACTCCATTATGTCTGTAGCAGGTGACACTTTCTCCAAGAACCCTAAATATGTTATTCCATCAGAAGGCAGTTTTGTTATAATGCAAGAAAGAACTAAGTATGCATTTAATTTAAAATACATTTAAGAAGAAAAAACTCTGGCCAACAAATCTATAATGTGCATTTCTATTGGTCCTATTAAGCGTTGGTTTTAGATTTTCAGAGGGATTTATGCCAGTTTTGCGAAGAAGAAACCCCTAGTGATTAGGGGAATGCTTAGAGTCCAAAAAAAGATTCATAAGAAAATGTACCTAAGCACGAAGAGAATCAAGGTCCAGATTGCTCTATTCGGTTTGGTTCAAAGCATAGAAGAATTGAAAATGTAGTGAAAGAGTTCGCAACCCTAATTCACCTGTTTCTTCATTATTTGGGTTCCTAAGTTGAAATTCTTAAGAAATATTCGTGGAAGTAAAATTGAAAGAAATGTTTAAATTGAAAATAATTCAAATTAAAGACCCAACAGACATTAGGTAAAGCCTCTAAGGATGGAATATCTCTCACTGGAACACTTCCCAAAACTTGATGTATGAAAATTAATGTTCTAAAAGAAGGTTTTCCTTGAGAAGCAAACTTCCAAGGACTTAGTTGATTTGCAATGATTGTAGGGTTACAAAGAACCTTGAGGGTTATTTCCTGTCAATGTTTCCCTCTTTTTTGTTTGATTCTTTTTAAGGAAGGGGGAGGTTCTTTGAGGCCCATTTCTACTTCTCTTTCTCTTGGAAAACTCTTCTTTAGCAAATAGAAAAATAAAAAGGTTATAGGAAAGTGAAATTATAGTGAAGTTATGTTGGGCATGCGTGGCATGGGAATCTGTGAACATTGAGCACTTGTAGCAGAGGTGATCACACATTTGAATTAAATAATTAGTGTAGGTGTTTGTTTGCAGGTGGTGACAACATTTCAGTCACCAAAGGAGTTGTTTCAAGGGTTGAACCCACACAGTATGTTCATGGTGCATCACAGCTGATGGCAATACAGATTGACGCAGCCATAAATCCTGGGAACAGTGGTGGCCCTGCCATTATGAGCAATAAGGTTGCCGGAGTAGCATTTCAAAATCTTTCAGGTGCCGAGAACATAGGGTAAGTGGGACTTCTTAGCCTTTGTTTTTCTTGAGTTCAAAGCTTAAGATTCATTAATCTCTCTTTTTTCCAGTAGTTTTGATTTCATGCATACCAGTATAATTCACAAATAACTTTATTAATAAAAAGAAAAGTGAAAGTTATTCTCTGAAACAAACGATATACACATTCATAAAAAGGTTCATTTGGCTAACAGAATCACAAAAGAATCATTTCTTGCTCATGAAAGAATTTGTGTAAATATTCACATTAATGATCACACACGTACAAAATGAGTGGAAAAAACATGCAAAAGGGCAGGGAAAATTCAAGCCAATGATCATGATTTGTTATTTTATTATTTCCTTCTTTGTACCTAAATTGTTCTTTAGGTATTGTTAAGGGTGTGGAAAAATCCGGTATAGTTTTATGGTCTAGGAATCCATCGGACACCAACACTCGTACGATACTTGTAGGACACACTATGTCTAATCTGAAAGATATTTTTTATCTTTGACATGATTTTGATGATTAAAATAAGGAACAAATCTTATTCTATCACTACTTTTTGCATATTGGATATTAGATAGATAGATTAGATTCATTTTTGTGTTAGTTGACAATGTGTTAGTTGATAGTTTCAAACTTAACATGTATATACACGACGTGTCCCGTGTCCTATGTTTTTTCAATTTATCCGTATCTCTATATCCGTATCCGTGTCGTATCCGTACCCGTGTCCGTATCCGGGCAACATAGAATGCAAAGACCAAATTATGCAAGTCAAGAACAGTAAACATAATAAGTGGTTTTCTTGGAAAATTAGCTCATCTTGAGGCACAAAAGCTGAATAAATGATGGGTCAAATTGGGTAAGGAGTGGACTGGTGGTCCTCTAAAAAGTATAGAGATCAGAAGAAGTAACAGCTATGCTAAGAATTAGGTTAAAATAGGATAAAAACAGGAAATATCAAAATGAAGGGAAAGGAGGAGGAACATTCTCTGAAGCCATGGATCTCTGCATTTGATACCATATTGAATGAAAAACTGATGCCAACTTGGGATAGAGGTATGGAAAGAATGTTTAATAGTGGTTTTCATCTCTTACCTTATTCATTTATAGGATTTCCTTACATCAAAGATACAAAAAAAATTAATTGTAAATTCTACACCTATTGGTCACATAGGTAATAAATACTATGCATAAGTTAACCTATTCTCACAAGTTAACCCATCCAATTAAGTTATTCTGACATGAAGCAAGTTGTGTGATTGTAATAAAGATTAAACGAGAAGTGCAGTATTATGAATTGAGAATAGGTTTTTGAATTCAACGTTGTGTCGTTTCCAGTCCACAAAAACGAAAGGCATAGAAAAGTAGCAATGTAACAGAAAGGAGAGAGAAGAAAACAGAATCCACCACCCCCCCAACAAAGAAAACCTGTCTTATATAATTAGTTGCTGTCACACACGAATCCTTTCAAACGTGAATTTGTTATCCTTGTCCTGGTGCTCCTTCTGGTTCCCACCTCCTTAGGATCAGGTGCCATGTGTACTGACCCACTCACAGTAGTTGTTTCCTTAATTGCCCCTGTTGCTTCTTCCTCTCTTACATGTCCTCCTCCATTAAAATCAACCTTGTCCTCAAGGTTGAAACCTGGATAGTTTACCTTGATCACATCATAATCTTCCCACGTGGCCTGAGACTCATTGAAGCCTTCCCATGCCAGGAGAACTTGATTCACTAGTTGTCCTCCTTTAAGAATGCGGTGTGACTGCAATATTGATACTGGTTGCATAACAAGTCCAATCTCATTAGTGATCATGGGCAGGGGAACATAAGGTTGATTATGGTCACCATGACAGGGTTTCAATTGTGAGCAGTGGAAGACTGGATGAATCTTAGTAGAATATGGTAGTAATAACTTGTAAGCTATCTAGCCAACACGTTGAATGATTGGAAATGGGCCAAAATATTTTAATCCCAGCTTTTGATTCTTTCTCAATGCTAAAGAATTTTGTCTATAAGGTTGCAACTTGACTAGAATCATATCTCCAATCTTGAATTCCACTTCTCGTCACTTCTGGTCAGCAACCTTTTTCATTCTCTGTTGAAGCGTCAAATTTTGAATCATATTTCGGCACAAGGGGAGGATCTCTTCCATATACTACTTTAAATGGTGTCATTTTAGTGCTGGTATGATAGGCCGTGTTATACCAGAATTCTGCCCATGGTAAGAACTTTGTCCACGCCTTAGGATTCTCATAGGTGAAGCAACGTAAATACATTTCTATGCAGCGATTTACGGCCTCTGATTGACCATCAGATTGTGGGTGATAAGCTGTACTCATAGCTAAACTTGTGCCACTCAATTTGAACAATTGTTTCCAAAAGTGACTTGTAAAAGCTTTGTCTCTGTCTGAAACAATTGTTTTTGGGAACCCATGCAATTTAACCACCGTCTTCATGAATAATTCAGCAACCTAAGTGCTTGTATAATTAGATCTAAGAGTGGCAAAATGAGCATATTTTGAAAGTCTATCCGCTACAACCAAGATTACTGTGAACCCGTTTGATGGTGGAAGTCCTGTGATAAAATCCATGGCTATATCATCCCATATCTGATTGGGAATGGGCAAGGGTTGCAAAAGTCCTGCAGGAAGCGTATTGGAGGCCTTAGCTTGCTGACAAATAAGGCAATTCTTCACATACTTTGCAATTTCCTTCTGCATACCCTTCCAATGAAATTGAGCTGCAATACGTGCCATTGTTCGGGCTATGCCAGCATGTCCCCCTAGTGGAGATGAATGAAACTCATGGAGTATTTGTTGCGTGATGGCATGATCTGTGGAAGGACTAACCTCCCATTCCAGTACAACAATTCATCATGAACAATATAGAGAGGATGTGGTGGTTTCCCATTTATACAACTATCCCGAATGGACCTCAATTCCTCTTACTCCGAGATGGCAATCTTGATGGACTGGATAAGCTCTGATTGAGGTTGTGACCATGCCATTAAGAAGGACCTTGACAAAACATCTGCTGGAATATTATCCTTACCTGGCTTATATTCAACTCTAAAATCATAGCCAAGCAGTTTATGCAACCAAGCTTGCTGCTCTGGTGTCTGTATAGCTTGCTCTGTAATGCTCCTTAAGCTCCTTTGATCTGTCCTTATAATAAATTTGTGGCCCAGAAGGTAATGGCGAAACTTAGCAATAGCTTCGGTAATGGCTTACAATTCACGTGTATATGCAGATTTCTTTTGCAAGCTTGGTGTTAACTTCTTTGAGAAGAATGCAAGTGGATGATTGTTTTGACCAAGGACTGCTCCTATGCCAATACCCGATGCATCTGTTTCAAGCACAAATTGTTGAGAAAAATTGGGCAGAGCTAAGACCGGGGCATTTGTCAAAGCAATCTTAAGCTTGTTGAAAGGATCTGCTGCAAGTGGATTCCAAAGAAAATTATCTTTCTTCAATAATTGTGTAAGAGGGGCTGCTATGGTAGCATATCCTTGGATAAATTTGCGGTAATAACCAGTAAGTCCAAGGAACCCACGTAGTTGCTTCAAATTTTGAGGTTGGGGCCAATCTAACACAGCTTGCACTTTTGAAACATCCACTGCCACGTCGTTACCTGAAACTGTATGACCAAGATAATCCACTTGTTTTAACCCAAAGGAGCATTTCGAAAGTTTAGCATACAACCGGTGTTGCCTAAGGGTTTGCAAAACAGTTGTCAGATGATGTAAATGAGCAGTCCAATCAGAGCTATATACCAATATATCATCAAAGAAAACCAGAACAAATTTGCGTAACAGCCCCTAAAAAATATTATTCATTAATGACTGAAAGGTAGCCGGTGCATTTGTAAGGCCAAAGGGCATAACAACCCACTCATAATGGCCATGATGAGTTCTGAAAGCTGTCTTGAAACGGTCCTCCTCCTTTAACAATATTTGGTGATACCCGGATCACAAATCTAACTTTGAAAAATATTGGGCTCCACATAACTCATCAAGCAATTCATCTACAGTAGGAATTGGAAAAGAATCCTTAATAGTAATTGCATTTAAAGCCCTATAATCAGTGCAAAATCTCCATTGGCCATCTTTCTTTTTTACAAGAACAATAGGAGAGGAGAAAGGGCTATTACTAGGCATAATAAGTCCTTCTTGCAGCATCTCATTAACCATATTTTCTATTTGTTCCTTTTGGCTATGAGGGTACCGATATGGTCGTACCTTAACTGGTTTTGCATCTCGAATCAAAGGAATAGAGTGATCATGAGTTCTGTTTGGAGGTAATCCTTGCGGAACTGAGAACACATCCTTGTATGAGTGCAACAACAAAGCCAAATCTGGTTCCACATTATCTGGTATTTGTAACCACTCATCATCAGCACAATAAGGGGTCTCCAATTGCATGGTGAAAACTTCTGAAATAGCATGAGTCTTATGCATACGACGTATGTGGTTAAATTGGGCTTGATCAGGAAGCCTTGGTTTGTCTCCATGCAAGGTGATAAATTTTCCATTCAAGTAAAACTTCAGTGACAAAGCACTGTAGTCTGAAACATGTGGGCCCAAGGTGGCCAGCCATGCAGCACCAAGCACTAAGTCAGCACTTGAAACAGGTAAAAGATAAACGGATAATTTTAAAGAATGACCTTGAATCATGACTTCCATATATCTCACCATGCCTTCCACTGACAAAGCATGACCGTTCCCTACTAAAACTTGAAAACCTGAAGTTGGCTCAACAGGTAGTTTTAAACAATGGGCTAATCGAGGTTGCAAAAAATTATCGGAACTACCACTGTCCAATAAAATTTGTACCACCATACCATTGATTGCTCCTTGAAATTTCGTAGTACCTACACCTGATCCTCCATTAAAGGCGTTGAATGATAAATGAGGTTCCAACGATAAGTCTTGAAGGTCAGGTATAACATGATCTGGGGGGTCTGGTTCCAGAGAATCTTGCTCATTCATTTCAACTTGTAATAACAAGTACTGCTTGTTTGGACATTTATGGCCAGGAGAGAATTTCTCATCGCATGTAAAACACAATCCTTTTTCACGTCGTAACCTAATCCGGAAATATTTTTGATATTGGAGTGTTTGTTGTGAGTTTGTGTATGTTGGGTAGCGTGGGAGTGGTAAGTAAGGGTGGAAGGCTTGTTGTTTTTTGGGTTTGTGTAATCGGGTATGAGAGGCTTTTTTGTAGGCTATGGGGTTGATAGGGTTTGTGTTTAGGAATGTATTTCTCTTCATATAACTTGGCTAAAGAGATTGTATGAATCATGGAGGTTGGAGCCTGAGCAATTACATCCCGACGTATATCTGGTTTCAGACCGCTAATAAAGCAATCTAACAGTGCATCAGGCGTTACACCATACACACGGTTTGCTAGTGCTGTAAATTCCTTGTAATAGTCCTGTACTGAACCAGTCTGAGCTAGCTTGAACAGAGTGGAACGGGGACATTCATATGGAGATGGCCCAAATTCCATTTCTAGAGCTCTTGTGAAACCCACCCATGAATGAAATGGGTTATTCTTCGTTAACATTTGGAACCATGGAATAACATTTGCATCCAAATGAACTGCTGCAATCATCAATTTCTGATCATCTGGAGTATTGTAATACGTAAAAAATTGTTCGGCCTTGAAGATCCACTCAAGAACATTAGAACCATTGAAACGTGGAAAGTCCAGCTTAACCGAACGAACTTGAAATGGCTGGGAGACATTGTGATGAGCAAGGTTTGAAGCGGAAGAGCCTTCCTCCAATTTCTCTATGCATGATGTATACTCTGTATGTCGTGTTTCCATCAGCTCCAAAATACGCTTCACGTCAACGACAAGGTCCTTCAATCGTGTGTTTTCGGCTATAATCACTCGTTCGTCGATGAAAGCACCAAATGTAATAAAGATTAAACGAGAAGTGCAGTATTATGAATTGAGAATAGGTTTTTGAATTCAACGTTGTGTCGTTTCCAGTCCACAAAAACGAAAGGCATAGAAAAGTAGCAATGTAACAGAAAGGAGAGAGAAGAAAATAGAATCCACCACCCCCCCCAACAAAGAAAACCCGTCTTATATAATTAGTTGCTGTCACACATGAATCCTTTCAAACGTGAATTTGTTATCCTTGTCCTGGTGCTTCTTCTGGTTCCCACCTCCTTAGGATCAGGTGCCACGTGTACTGACCCACTCACAGTAGTTGTTTCCTTAATTGCCCCTGTTGCTTCTTCCTCTCTTACAGTGATCTAGGGGTGGACAACCTGAAGATTGTGGGTTATTATTCATCAGAAAAGACTGAATATCTGTATGTATGAGGGAAGGTGATGTGTTCTCAATGGAAGGTTCTATTCGGTTGGATAGTGCGAGAGGTTGAAAGGTTAGGATGTATATTGAAGCTATAGAATATGTGTGAACCATTTGGGAAAATGATTTGAAGCTAGTGGGTGTGGGTTGAAGAAGGCTGTCCCAATAGGGTAATGGTTGTATTGTTGTTTGTGAAGGTAAGGCTTGGATTGGCGAAGCTGACAGAAATTTCCCCTATCGTTGATAGACATTCTAGACAAATGTTGAAAAACCAGGTCAATGAAATGGAAACACGAAAAGAAAAAAATGCACAATTGAGCACTTGAGATAGATAGAGAATTTAGTAGATATTTTTTTTAGAAAAAAAGCGAACAACAAAGGCGGTCCCTTTTAAAAAGGAAAACAGGGATGCTGCAGAAGAAAACTGAAACAAAATTGAAGAATATAGTGAAAACTGAAGAGTGTATTTTAAACTGAGATTTCGTACAAGATGAAACCAAATAATAAAAAGATAATAGAACTTTTATGTGAAAGAAAGTGAAAGCTTGTGAAATAGAGTAATTAAAATATGAAACAGAAAGAAGAACATACATAAAATAACAAGAAATAATTTACATACTAGAGAGTTTTATACATATCTATAAAGCTCTTCTCTAAATTTAAAGCTCATATGTTGAAACCTGTAGCAAGGCATCTTCCAAGTGCAAATAGAGCATCAAGCTGTGAGAAATTGTTTTAGTAAAAGATATAAGTATCCCTAAAGTTTACAATCCAATTGGTTTAAAAGGGAGAATCAGGGAGGAGTTATCATGAGCAACCTTACATCTTGTAACAGAAGCCGGACAAATGAGTTAGATGATGCCATTGACTGCACTGCATATCATCATCACGGAGTTACTAGATCATGTGTACAACCATGCAAACTATCATCACGAAGTTACTAGATCATGTGTACGACAATGCAAACTATCATCACGAAGTTACTAGATCATGGGTACAAAACCATGCAAACTATCAAGTATTGCTTTTCTGATCAAACATAAATTTTGCACACTAGATTACTTCCTTCCTTTCATATCGGATGTTGCAGTTACATTATACAGTTTCTCTAATAAAGCATTTTGTGTAGAAGACCATGGAAAATATATTGGATTTTGTGAAGCATTCTATATTATATATTCTGCTTTTCTGATCAAACATAATTTTTGTACACTAGATTACTTCCTTTCATATTGGATGTTGCAGTTACATTATACCTGTTCCTGTAATAAAGCATTTTATATCTGGTGTAGAAGAAAATGGAACATATATTGGATTTTGTTCTCTGGGTTTGTCATGCCAGACTACTGAAAATGTGCACCTCAGAAACCATTTTAGCATGAGACCTGATATGACTGGGGTGATTGTAAGCAAAATTAATCCACTTTCAGATGCATACAAGATTTTGAAGAAAGATGATATTATACTTTCATTTGATGGTGTTCTTTTAGCAAATGATGGGACAGGTGTGTTCTTTCTTTTCTGTTTCCTGAATTTTCATTTATACATTTTTTACTGTATAGATAATCATCAAGAAGTCTTAACCAAATGTGGCTCAGATGCATATGATATGGAAAGAATAAACATGGTAGCAACTATCTAAGTTATTCCATTTATTTGAGTTCCTCTTCTGCTTTAACATTGCATGTCTGCATTGCAAGCATCAACCTGATAGAACAAAATGCTTAGGTGCAATGGCAAGGTATGAGACTTGAGAGTCCTCCCACGCTGAAAATTGTCAGAGCATACTCTATATTTTTGATATTGAGGTGTATCCAACAGGTTGTGACAACTGTCGTAGTGAAAGTTGTAACTAACTCAACCTCTATGTATGCTGCAGTTCCTTTTCGAAACAGAGAACGGATAACATTTGATCACTTGGTGTCTATGAAGAAACCTAATGAAAAAGCAGTAGTCAGAGTTCTGCGGGATGGCCAAGAGCATGATCTTAGCATTATTCTCCAGCCCGTATGTTATTATGTATTTCTTCTGTTTAATAAGTGAATGATTGTTCTCAACTTGCTAAGAAACAGGATTGTGTTTATGGCCTGTTTGTGGTGTTTTGGTAATCGCTATTCTCAGAGAGTTGCATTTTTTTTTTCAATGCATGCACACGGGGCAGTGTTGCTGCATTATTGATTTGTGAGTTGTGATGTTTTTTCTTTCTTCTGTTTAATAGGATACACTTTCTTATTTGCGGTTGTACTTTCCACTCTGTGGAAAACAAGTTGAAATGATTTCTGTACTTGTTGATTGTTAGAGTAGTTTAACTCTGGTTTCATGTACAACAGTAGTAATCTATTTCTTAATTTTGTCAGCCACAAACTCTGTTAGTTAGAGTAGGTTTTGACTCTGTTTTCTTGTACAGCTGTAGGGTTCTTTAACTTTGACAGATGTAAACTCTGACTAACTTTCAGTTAGTTAGACCTATGTATATAAACACAGTGTACAGAACAAATTCAGTTGAGTTTTCAATATTCATTCAGATAAAAGTTTCTATCAAGGTTTCTTTAATTATATCATTGGTTGAGTTTATAAATTTTAGCTTAATTGAGTAGACGCATAAGGATTCAGCCGCAAGCTATGGGTCTTGAAGTATGGGATTCTATTGTGACCTTTATAAGGCTTTGGGTTCTCCAAGTACAATAACTAGCTTTTTTGATGTGGTTCTCCCACTATTATTATTAAAATTCTAAAGAGATGGCACTCTCCTTTATATAGAGTGTGGACTACTCGTATTTATATTCACGATTTTTCAACTTAAACTTGTAGAACCTTGAATTTAATTTCCAGCTATAGTAGTCACTGTAGTTTTAGTGTTTTGTTGTATTCATAATTGATTAAGGTCCCTTCCATTTCTTCCATTAAACAAAAGGGGATTACAACCCTTAATTTTGTTTTAACGTTTGATCATTTTTTAACAAATGAAGGATGGAGTGATTTATTTGAATTGAGATTGTTAACTATACAATGTTGCGGTTAGTTGATGTTTGCCATTCCTGAGTTCATTGCTTTCCCTCCTAATTACATTTTTGTGTTACCTGTTGGTTTAGGAGTTTTGTTAAATATATTGCCATCGACATTTCAGATCCAACCGCTAGTTCCAGTCCATCAGTTTGATAAACTTCCAAGTTATTACATTTTCGCTGGTCTGGTATTTGTTCCACTCACTCAGCCATACCTTCATGAGTATGGGGAAGATTGGTATAATAGTTCACCTCGTCGTTTGTGTGAGCGGGCACTAAGGGAATTGCCCAAGAAAGCAAATCAACAACTTGTTATCCTCTCTCAGGTAAACATCTTTTTAACTCCGGTGAAGATCTTATAAAGTTGATGTTTGCCATTCCCGTGTCTGTTATGTGTAATAACAGACTTGCAACTGGTGACAGCCAAGAGAGGGCATAGGTCCTCCATGCATTATGTCTTTCTTGACAGGCTTTTTTGCTTCGTTCCTTTGCTTTTCTGATAGCATTTCTTTTCCTGAGATTATAACAGTGTCTGTCTTTCTAACGCTTGTTGACATGTTTAATAACACCACATGAATTTTACTTCTTTTGCTAGAGTAAAGAAGGATTGACATATGAGGCTTCTTCTTAGGCAGCAATATAGTTGTTTGTGCCACTGAATGATATTTATAATGCACTCTAGTGGACAGAAAAACCTAGCATTTCCTAATGATTAGATTTACCATGTCAAATTAATTTTAAAAATTCAACTTGAATTGAAATATTTTGGCCAAAGGAGTGAAGACGTAGATGTAGAAAATAATTTGCCTGATCACCAATAAAATATCTTATAATTTGCAGAGCTTTATGACTAAAGTGAACTTTCTCATTTAAAATAAATGACTATTAAGTTACTATATGATGCAGTTTCCTCGAGAATTGGTTTTAGCAAATGAATCCAGATATTTGGTTCAAAGTTGTTCTACTAATAATATCTTGTTTGTTTTAGGTCTTGATGGATGATATCAATGCTGGATATGAGCGTCTTGCAGAATTACAGGTGTCAGCTTCTCTATGGTTAAGGCATTTACTCATTTAGTAAATCATATATTGGTCAAAGTCGCATCATAGTTTCTACTCACTGTTAGAATACGGAGTTTGAGATTTTACTAAATCTCACAATTACTCATTTAGTAAATCATATATTGGTCAAATCCATGCTTGGGTGTGATAGGTTTTTGGTTGCATTTACATAGATATTGAAAACTAACCACCTATCATTTCAATGATCACAAGAATTATTATAGACAAGAACTTTCTATACTTAATTTAACAAATGCCCAGGTATACATTAGAAATCCCAAAAGAGTTCTATACATTATTTTTGTTTCGTTTAGAAGGAGATAACCTTTCCCCAATGATCACAAAAGATGCAACCTAGGCCCAGACCTTTTGTTTCATATGTCTTCAACATCAATATTGATGAGAAAAATAAGTTAGGATCATTTTGATATTCGGTTTAGGAAAGGATACTGATGTCACACTCAAAGAAAATGAGAAGGTGAGTGATAAGTCATGCAATTGATCACCATAAGTTACCTAGATAAGATCTAATTTGGATTCTTATAACTCAGAACTCCAAAAAGCTTTCACAAAGAGAAAATTCAATTTTCTTTCAAAATTCATATCTCTATCATATTACAAGTCCATCCTTTTATAGGATGCATTAGGCAAGACCCTTTTAAGTACACATTAATTCTCAATAAGTAATCATTAATACTAACTAATGTTGCTTTAATTCCCATTATATGAATAATTACTTCCCATATTTAATTTAAAAGATAAAAATTATAAAGAAAACTTAAAATTACATTGACATAAAGGACATGGGTATGTTATGAAGAAAACAAGGTTAATAGAAAGTTTTGGAACATAAAGGACATGCCAAGGGATGACAAAAGAGAAACATTACCCCGTCCAGATATTGGAATACGAGTCTCATTGGCATATGATATGCTGCACTAGAGTCTAGAACCCAAGAGTCCTTGAAACATTAAATGAGAAATTGGAGTTCTTACCCGTCACAATAAAAGAGCTAGTACCAGAAAGTTGCTTACTTATAGACTCCATGTGAGATTTTAGATGTTTGATTTTAGCACTTAGTGCTTGTGTTCCTTCTTCAATTGAAGAGGATGAAGGAGTCTTATAAGGATTTTTAGAATCTGAAGTTAGAAGATCAACATTGTTTAATGGAGTTGTCATGTTAAAATCAATAATAGGGATTCCTTAGCTCCCTCCTAAATAAAACAGAATAGTAAGACAGAACTCTGGCAATATTGGTGACAACAGCGGTGATATCAGCAGCAACAAAAGAGTGATGTAGCAGCAGTGACGACTCCAGCAACAACTCTAGCGGATGGTAGAAGGCTGTGGCTCTGATAGATGGCAGTGGCTGGGGGAAATCGTGACAAAACAAGTTTGGTGCACTTCAGGCCACCACAATAACTAAGGAAATGGGTGCACTTTTGTTCTACATCAGTCTCTATATATAGAGAACTCTAATCCTATAGTAATAATTACATAGAGATCTTATGAGTTTCTAGTAGTACACTTAATATCCTACTAAGAACAGAAAGTATGGAAGTGGAGTAAGAAAAAGCCCTTTGATGATGACTTGCCAATAACATCCTTGTACCCTCATTGGCATTGTTAGCTTTATTTGGACTTCAAGTTCCAGATTTAAAGCATAGTCTTCTGTACCTTTTTGGGTCTGAAAATTGCTCTCCCTGAACAGTAGAAGTTTGGTATTCGATCTATTGTAGTATCCATACATTTAGCATTTATCAATCATCTTTCCCTTTAAATGTCTCTTGCATATTATTTTTGATAAAGCACAAAACAGTCTTGAATTGTGCTTGCTAATTCCTCGAGTCTTGTTTGAAAACGATAACAAAGGTGTAGATTTCCCTATGTTAATGCAACCTGCAATTTAAGTGTTGGCGATAGAAAACTGAGGTCAACCTCACAAATTGTTGAACTACAATGCTAAATCTATCAAACCAGACTCTGAAGAGATTGTTATCGTATAAAGGCTTACAAAGATGGCACAGTTGGCCTAAATGCACCCTTACAGTGACAAGTCTCCTTTAGTCTTGCGTGGACCTTAATGACCAAATTTCACTTAAAAATCGAGCACAACCTACCATAGACTTGCGTGGTGTGAGGGGAACAAGGTCTCAATTTCTTTAGAATATCTAACAAATGAATAAAAACAAATTGTTTACATATTTTGATCATTGTTTCAAGTTAATACTGTTTCCTTAAAATGAATGATATATTAATTCCTGTTTGCTTTTATTTTTAAATTTTAATACGCAGGTTTTGAAGGTTAATGGGACAGAAATTGACAATCTAAAACACTTGCGCCAACTTGTTCAAAGCTGTAATGCAGAATTCTTACGAATTGATTTGGATGATGATCGAGTCATTGTCTTGAACTATGAAATGGCAAAAGCTGCCACTTCGAGCATTTTGAAGCGTCACAGAATACCTTCGTCAGTGTCCATTGATCATCTTGACACAGAATAATTACAATTCGGACTGACATGCTCATTTTGAAATTATTGCGACTTCTACCTGATATTACTGGGTTGTGATTAGTAGTTAATTTATTGAAACATCTGTAATAGCGTTCCTAAAATTTCAATTGAAAAGGACAGATAATGACAATACAAACGGCTATGAAACCTTATGATGAATAGGAAAATGAAGATTTCATTCAGTTAAGGATGTTTTGGACGTCTCTTACTTCAATTACAATATTTATTTCGATATATTAAAAAAGTCACATATTTTCCTTTAAATGTCATTTAAAAACAAAATTGCGATTTAAAAACAATTTATCGATAAAAAGTTTTAAAAGTGATAATATCTAAAATGTGGCAATTAACTTGAAAGTGTTATTTTCAAAAAAAAAAACATGTTGGAACAAAGTATATATTTATTGTTCAATGACTTGATTAATATATATATATATATATATATATATATATATATATAAACATTGCGATCTCACAAGATATGAGACTCTTGGAAAAGGGTAGATAAAGTAAAAATATAATCATTTCAAAATCAAATATATATAACAATATAATATATAAAAAAGAATTCTTATTTTTGTTCACTTTTAGTTATTATTTTAAAAATTAATTATTTTATAATTAGTTACTTTTAAGAATTTTTTAAGAATCTTCTTTATTTTAACCGTTATTTTAAAGATTTTAAAAATTCATCTTTTAACAGTTATTTTATTTAACAAGTATTTTAAAATTTATTATATATTTTTTAAAAATAAATATTATTGATATTAACTCAAAATTTTATAAAAATTAAAAAATGCGAAATGTATTCTGTAAGGCCCCTTTTATTTTGCCATCTTAATCTTTAGGGCTACCCTGCAGCAGTGGGCCTAAAAGGCTGGCCCATGATATAAGTACCCTTCGTGTTGTCCTAGTTCCACATTTCATTCACTTTCAGAAAAGACTCAGTCGTCAACCCTTTTCTCCCTCTCACAAAGAGCTCTGCTAGGGTTAGATTTCTGCCATCTTCAAGCTAGCTCGGAGCTGTCCTCTACTCCATGTAAGTACTATGCTAGCCATTCTCGTCTCCATTGTTC
>Ga0214544_1004991_pt1 | contig 26118 bp, 13 predicted proteins | sample CNSS3metaG_FD_160074 | JGI IMG/M metagenome (GOLD analysis project Ga0214544, IMG submission 160074) | Root nodule microbial communities from cowpea collected in UCLA plant growth center, Los Angeles, California, USA - CNSS3 | ecosystem: Host-associated > Plants > Roots > Nodule | place: USA... | reverse complement strand
GTGAGATTTAAGAGAGAATTTCCTTGGTTAGAATCACTTGTTCTTACAATTAGTTTTCCTGAAAAATTGGCTGCACTCTTATCCTACTGTTGTTTGATAATTGGATTCACCATTTGCTTCTGATTTTGAATCTGTGGTTTGGAATGCAAAAGTTGTCTGGTACGGAACTGTGAAAATGATTTCTCAATAACCAATTTCAGAGTTTTAGTTTTGAATGGTTGTTGATCTTGTTACTTTGCTTGAGGACAAGCAAGATGCTAGGTTTGGGGGAGTTGATAAGTGCAAAAATTCAGTAAAGATTCATAACAAAATCTGGCACTTATGCTTTTAATTTGTGTTCATTTCATATTGATTCTCCCTAAATCTAAGTTTCAATCACATGCTTCCAAGTTTTGATTTAAAGAAATCATTTGATCATATTTTGTGCAATTTTCAAGTAAATTATAATCGAAGGAGGAAAGAACAAAAGAAGAGTGAAAGGAGAAATGAAGAAACAGAAAAGAAACTTTGCAGGGTCGCTCAAAACCAAAGCATGCTCGCCTAAGCTAAAGCCATTGCTGCCATTCTCGCCTAAGCGACGCAAGACCTCGCTTAAGCGAGCGCTCGTGCAGTGGACACCCTCTCTTGCCGCCATTCTCGCCCAAGCGAGATCAGATGCTGCCAATCTCGCCTAAGCGAGATCCTTTCTTCAGCTCGAAGTACTCTTGCTCGCCTAAGTGAGATATTGGCTTTAGCACGTCTCGCCCAAGCGAGAGGCTTTCTTTAGCATGAAGAATGTTGTCTCGCTCAAGCGAGACTCGGGTAGCTTGAGCGAGACCTTCGTGGAGTATAAATACTCCCTGAATCAGAAAGTGAAAAACAGCTAGAGATTTTGGAAGAGGAGTGCATCCGTGCTGCAGAGCTACTACCAGGAGCATAACACAGATCATATTTCTTCTTCTTCTTCTTTAGTTCTTAGGATTTGATAGCTACCATGAATGGCTAATCTTCTCCTTTGGGATTGAATGTAATCTACTCGAACTTGGATGTAATCTGGTGATATTTATATATAGTATTTTGAAAATCTGATTTGAACAATGATACTTGATATACTGTGATGCTAGGAATAGATCTCAATATATCAATTGCTTTTAACACTCGATCCTAATGCTGGATAGTTTGTTGAATATGTGAGGAATCAATATTCAGGGAACTAATCTTATGAATTTTATACGCGTGGGATCGGTATAAATGATTTTTGAGTGTGCATCAATATTGGTACTTTCAGATGTTATGTATTCATCCAGATTACAGACAAGGGAGATAGATGAAATTCAATCCCAGTTTCTTTTATTGATCTTTTAACTAATTTTCTGTTTTACTGTATTTTATTTATGCAATTTAGTTTAACTACCGATGATCCATCAAATTAAAATTTCTGTATATATATATGTTGATTGAGATAATTAATTATGGGTTCGACACTCTTACTAAAAAATCATTATACTACAGTTGACTTTTGGTATGTTTGCCAAGAGACCAACAAGCATTACCTTTAATAAACAAACCAGTGTTCCTGTTGGTTCCATTTTGACAACGAGATGCATCCACACATTAATCAAATAGATTTGAATAGATATTAACAAAATGATAACTATTTCTATAAGAAACTTTTAGCTTGATTCTAGTAATAAATTAAATTACTACAAAAGCAACCTCATTACAATGTGTCCTAAATTATAATTAAAATGTTAATATATTGTCATATGATAAATCATCGGGAACACTAACATGATCACAACTATGTGTGAGGATCACATAAGATGTGGAGGCAGGACAAGTTTTACCTGGGCCATGGTGAACACCAAATGTTCTTACTGGGATCTGAAGCATGGACCTTTGTACATGTGGCAAGATTCAAGTGGATTGGAGAATCTTAATGTATGCTCCTGAGGGCTAGAACATAGGGAATATCCATTGGAGAATCCTAGTGTATGCTCTTGAGGACTAAAACACAAGGGAAGATCCACCTACAAAAGGCTCTCTAATGCTCAAGTTAGTAAGAGAGTTTGAATCTTTAGAGTAAGAGAAAATAAGTATGAGAGAGTGTGTATTCATTAGGAATACTAGATATATTTATAAGACCTTTTGGACCTTGAATTCATGTGATAAAAAAGGTAATGTAATATTAACCAATATCAATTAAATAATAACTTATCTTGAATAAATAATAATAATGTTACACCTTACCCGATATACCAAATATTTTATAAATATTTGGTATTAAGAAATATCAAACTACCGAGATTTGTCATAATTACCGTTAATATGTGAATGTTTGTTCCAATAGATGTATCTTAGAATACTTTGTAGTCTTTGTGTTGATAAGACTAATTAAACTGCATTACTTAAATTCATCTATTGAAATATATATATATATATATATATATATATATATATATATTATAAGCGTAAATATCGATATCAAATTACTAATTAAATATTTATTTAACTTTTAGTTGTGATAATTTAAATAAAAAGCTTTTAAAAAATCATTTTAATTGCAAAATTCACAAAAAAAAAATCTTAATTTTGCATTGAGGTAAAAGTCAAGACATTTATAAAGTTGAGATTATCATATAAAATTTTGGTTGAGATAAAATACATAAGATTATAAAATTCTTAAGAGAAAAAAAAAATACAACTAAGTCAAATTAAATACTTTGACTTTATTTGTAACATGATGGAATAATAGTACCAAAATGGTCTTACATAAATTATTGAAGTGAATCACGTTAGGGCCTATTAATTAATATAAATGGACCCAATATTAAAAAGTAAATAACATATAGCAACACGGAATGTAGGACTACTAGTGGCGTAAAAACCCAGCCTCATAAAAGTTAAGATTCTCACGAGATTTTTCAAATTTGTTTCCTTAGCTGAAAACTGTGTTCCACCATGTGATGGATATGCGTGTCTAACTTTCGAATTAATTTGTTCTTATTTTTTTTAGTACATTATAAGTAATCTCTAAACAATCGATGAACAATGTTAATACATTACGTAATGTATTAATAATGTTAGTACATTAGAATCCGAAATCCTCGCACATATTCATCTCTCCGATGAACCTTTTACTTTATTATCAACGCTTTTGCAATAAATTTGTCATGAAATCTCCCTTTTATTGTTAATGTTTTCTTGTAGTGACATGTATATGGCATTTCATACTATTTATTTCAACGGTTTATATTCCTTTTATATACACTGGCGTGAAGTGCTATCATGTAATGGTACTTTTTAAATATTTATAAATTATTTAAATTTTAAAAATAATTAGAAGAGTAAAATTGAAAAAAAAAAATATAATCATAGATATACAGATATAAATATAGTTATAGATAAAATAAATTTTAGTTATTGAAATAAAACCTATTATAAGTAATATTGTGTAAATAATATTACAAATAATTATTTTAATTTAAAAAAATAGTTATTAAAATAATAAAAGACTAAATAATTATTTTATAATAAGTAATTATTTGAATTCAAAAAAATTAGAAAATAAGTTTTTATTATGAATAATTATTTAACACAACAAGAAAATTTATAAATAGTGACCAATAATTATTAGTAAATATAGTGATCAATTTATTTAGATAATAATTTACAAAACTAAAAGTTATTGGTTACTAAAACATACAGTATTATGAATAAGAAATTGTAATTGGTAACTAAATTAGTATTTAAAATTACCTACCATGGTTTTAGCTACCAAAGGAAATTGCTTACTAAACATTAGCTATCCATGTTTTGGCTACCAAAATGAGTTGGTTTCTACATTAATATCTAATTACTTAGTGACAAATTTAGTGACCAATTATATATATATATATATATATATATATATATATATATATATATATTTTATAATAGTGACTATTTTAGTAACCAATTTTGTAAATTGGTATCTAAATTGGTCACTATAATAACTAACTATTTTTTGTTTTTAAAATTGGTTTGTAATTGATTATTTTCCTGTAATGTAAATTTAAAAAATAATAATTAAGAGGATACAATTGAAAATTAAAAAATACACCAAATAGTCTCCAATTATATCTTTGATTTAATCATTAGTTATACAATATATTATATACATTTGTTGTAAAAGATATATATTTTTTTACTTTTAAAATAGTAAAATATTAGTTTCTCTTGGTTAAAAAATATTATATTGTCAAAATATAAAATATATATACAAGACTTGTAGTGAAAAATAGACATAGTGAAAGAGTACCTAAGTCACTAATATAATTCATTCAACAAGAATAAATTTACTCTTACCTTTATGGACGACTCCAACATGAGACATGTCTTTATAGAGATGTCAAAGTGGGTCAGAACTCGTGGGCCACTCCGGTCCACCACGGGTTCGGATCAAGTTGAATTGAATTTTCTTTTACAAATTTTAGTACGGATTAATTTTTGACTCGACCCACCAAAAATCTGACTCATTAGGTTTAAACCCGTGATGAACCGTGTTGACTCACCAACCCACCCACAAATAAAGGAACACAATTTTTTTGTGTTTGAGCTGGGTTAGACTGTTTTTCTTTTAGCCAACATATTAGGTTGACAAATGCAAACCTAATATTTTTGTGATTTTGGTTTGTATTTGGGGTTGAACATTATTTTGGATTGTATTGAAGTTTATTTAGATTTCGATCACAATTATAATTTAGTTTTTTTAGGACAAAAGAAAAAAAAAGTACTTTTTTAAGGGATTTAGATGTGGTTGTAAGTGAATTTGAAAGTAAAATTTGTGAGAGATTACCATTTTGTCCTTTATGTAATAATTAGTATAAATTAGTGTTTGTACAAGTTATAACTTTTTATTTTTATTTTTATTTAATACTACACTTTAAAGAAATAAATTACAAAAATTAATAAAATAATTTGTTATATTATTTATATAAACAAAATAAAATAAACTTTGATTATTTATATATATACATATATAAAAGAAAGAAATAGATTTTTTTCACTATGCATGCAACTATAAAAAAAGGGTATTTTGGTCAAACATATAATGTGAACAATACATCCCTTATATCTCCCTCTTATTTGTGCATTTTGTGAAGATCAAATTTGTATCCACCCTTTTAAATTTGTTCTGGCATATCTCTTCAAATCATGGGAAACAAACAATCTTCATGCATGTAAATCTGTCTTCGACAACAGTTAATCCGCTAAAACGAACAGACGCTAAGTGACCAACCCATGGTGGGTTGGGTCGGGCCGAGCCAAGTAGCCCGTTTTGACAACTCTATATCTTTATGATGTGTTTGTATTAGGCAATTCAAAAGGGTAATTCATTTATTTAGAGAATTTGAAATTCTTTCAAGGAAAATGATGTCTTTGGATGAGAAAATTAAAAGGAAATTGAAATTGAGGAATTTGAAGAAGGTATTTCAAATAACTAAAATAGTAGAATTTTAAACTTACTCAAAAAAGAGGAAAATTGAAATTTCCTAAGTTATGAACTTGCTCATTAGTTAGCACAAAAAAAGTCTACAGGTCCAAAAAGGCAAGTTGGGCCAGGCAGAAGGTCGAGACCAATCAGTTCAGGTCAAATGCTAAGCCATGTCAGATCAGGTTAAGCCAGTCTCTCCTAAGTTTGGTGCCAACTATGGTAGAAAATCTTAATTCTTATGTGTCACTCTCCTAAGCCCATCCCTTCTTGGTCAAAAACACATTTTAGGCCCACAAGTCTAGCATGGCTCAAATACATGGACTAAAGAAAACCCTATACTACTAGGTCCAGAATACAAAGCCCAAAATTAAATCCTAGTCTAATATTTACAAATATATATAGAGTCCTAGACTAGGTTTTCACATCATCTTAGCCAAGGTGAACTTTAGCTTAGGCTTGTCATGCTCAAAGGAGGCTCAATTTTCTTGTATCCTCCTAGTCATAACTCTGGTTGTAGGTCCCTTAGCTAGAGACATGTCATCAATTGGTTAAGGTGATTAAGTTGTCCTTGACTAAGATTCCGAAGATAATTTCTTGTGGTATGATTTCTACGGTGCATATTTGATAGAATTTAAAAGTCTATATTCTGTCTTATTTATTGTTTTTTTTAGTGTTATAAAATTTAAAACAAATATATTAACTTAATTACATTAAATAAATAATTATATGTAACTCTCTTTTAAAAATAAATTAATATTTTTAATGTGGTTTTTTTGTTGCTTTTATTTTCCTATTGTACATACTGTATTTAATATATTAAAATTTTAGAATAAAAACATTCAAATATATTATATCACCGTAAAATTGATTTTAGAAAAATATGTGCAACAGAAAATAGTTTTATAAATTCTGTTTATCAAAAAGCTTATTATATGTTTCACTCATATCTTTCTATAAGTACTTTTAAAATATATAATTAACAACATAGTATAACAACAAACGGGGATGTAGCTCAAATGGTAGAGCGCCCGCTTTGCATGCGGGAGGTACAGGGTTCGATCCCCTGCATCTCCAAATGTTGATTGTTTTTATTGCTACTTTTCTTCTGAAATTTTGAAAGTGACTTTCTCAAACCTTTACTTACCCAAGAACAAAGTAAGATAATTTAGAGAAAAATATTACAAAAAAAATTATAATTACTTTAAAAACACCCCTTTATTTATTAATTACCTGGTCTCTACATACGATTAAATGGATTAAGAAAATATGGAAAACCTCTTTTAGAAGAAGTAAGATTTTCCAATTTGGAAAACAGTGAATTAACTCCATTCTAAAATGGCAAAAGACATTAGAAAAATAAATATAAAAAATGTACAAAAATATTTACTAAAATTTAATTATACTAATAAACTACTTCGTAGTTAACAATTCAAAATTCAATAAAGTTAGAAAATCGTTACTGAAATCTTTTAAATTCTCGGAATTTATTGAAATCTTTTAAATTATCAGGAATAAAGAGATTTAAAAAATAGTAAGAGATAACAGTTCATTCTTAAAAAAAAATCAGTTGACAAAAATTAACATAATATGTTTAAATAATAAATGAGGAAAAAATACAAATAAAATTTGTTTGGATTGATCGAAAATCTACAGAATAATCAAGTTAAAACTTGTATATTCATTTTTCTTGTGTTTGCAGTAAAGATTTGCTAGGAAATTAATTAAATAAAATAATATTTATATATTAAAATATGATTTTTTATAGATTAAAAATTTATAATAATTTTTAATTTATTAAATACATTACATCATTTATTACCTTTCATAAACTCTCATCTCAAATATCTTCATTTCTCATCATTTTTTTCTTTAATCCTCTAATTTTTATTTATTCTCAAATTCATTTAAATACACTCTTCCAAATCCATGTTTTAAAAGAAACACACTTTAAATAAAATATCTCAAAAAAGACTAGAATTGTCTCATCTACTTCTAGAAATTTATATAGAAGACCAATACTTCCATATATTCAATTTAAAATGAGAATTGGGACATCCATCACCAATGGAAATTGAATAAGTGTTATATTAATAACAATGTGATCGAAATCAAATACTAAAAAAGAAAAAAAATAGTGAAATGATTTTTAAAAGGGAGATGTTTTAGCTCAAGTGAAGATGACTTTGAGGATGTTCAAGGCTACGCACCATGTGAAATGATGGAAGTGTCATTCTTCTTCCTAAGAGCAAACTTTATACCTTTTTACAAATCTTACAATGATAATATTTGCAAAATTATTAGTCAATCACATATTTATATTTCTATCATAAGATTGTAAAGTACTTTACATAAAATAAGTTTTTAAATATTATAATTATTTTTAATAAAAAGAAAAGAACTTTTCAAGCTTAATAAAGGGTTGATGCACATGTGTAGAATTGAGAATTGATGTAGGCGTGTAAACAACATTTTGACTTGAAATGCTAAAAAAATAAAGTAGTTCTTTCGCTGAAATTGGTTCATATACCATGTTCATAGGTTATTCTCCTTTTCCGATGGCCATCCAACATTGTTCTTATTGTCGCTACCAATAATGAGCTTTGCGTTTTAACTTTTCTTTAACTCTAGTAATCGCAAGTATGAAACCTACAAATTGAGTCAAACATTTTGTTATATATTACTTAAAAAATCCTAAAATTATTGTGAATTACTACTAAGTATATAAGGCTCGCAATGAATCAAAGAATTAAGTTGGTAAAGAAATTGTTCTCCTAGAAACTAACACTGTAAGCACACACAACTCGTAGAGAAAAATAAGGTTGAACTAAGACGTCACAATAATATTAATTAGAGAGCATAATAGAAATAGAAAATCATTGGTAAATCAATCAACCTTGTGTAGACGAAAACATGAATCAAGACATTCGCTTCACGATTGAATTTCAAATACCTAGATGAATTTTTAATATTAAAAGATGATAAAGCAAACTTAATTGGAAACCGTGGTGGAGTCATATGACAACCAAAGAAAACGTGAGATGAATAATGAAGTAAAAGATTTGTTACCATGTCTTTACTCTGGAGTGGAGGGTGTAGTAGAAGAGGAAAGTGATGGAAAAAGGGAAGTAGAAGAGGTTGAAGAAAAGTCGCATTCTGCTTGGTTGATGGCCTCAACTGTCCCTAATCCACTTAAAAACTCCAACTTCCATGTGATCCGCCATGACCCCGAACCATTACACTTATAGTACGCCGAAGCATTTGCAATAAACAAAAGTACGACAAATCGTTAAAATCAAAAGATAAAGTTTCAAACAATGTCAAAATTAATGAGCGATTACACACACCGGTTGAATTAAAATAAAATCATGTCAAAATAAAATATCAAAATGGAGTATGAAGTACACTAAACCAAATGCAGTAAAAAAAAGTCCAAATTTCTCAAATTTTTCCCAATTTCAAATAAATAGTCCCTTTCTTCTACAAATTTAAAACAAAATAATGACACAATAGCAAACATACATTCAACCCTTCAATTACATAAACCCATCAGCCTCAATCAATTCAAATTTAGCACCCAAAATACCCAAAAATTCAACAAAATCATTGATTTTCAGTAAATGTATTATAAAACCTAAAACACTTACCATTAAACTTCAAACGAACACCAATGTAACCATAAACAACAGCTGCAAAAAACATTAGCGCATACAGAAAAATGAAACAAAATCACAAACCCCAAAAAATCACCTTTTTGGGAAAAGTTACAGCTAGTATTCAACCTTTCTCAACAAAGTCCTGTAACAATAAGAGAAAAAGAAAAATCACAAGAAAAATGTGGAAGTAGAATCCACAAAGCTCTATGCGAATGTAAATTCACACACATACAAACAAAAATAAACAATAAAAATTACAATCATAATCAAAGAGAGCTCTCGAAAAAAAATGTACCCTTTTACTAAGAGCAAACATTGTCTCTGTTTCTGATCAAGAAAATCGTAGAACAAAAATCCAAACACCAATTAATAATACAAAATAAAAAGGATTTTTAGAGAAACCAGCTTAATAAACAATTTTTTGTAGCCAAAAGCCCCTTCCTTTCGTGCCCTCAGTCATGCCCTCATGCTCTTATCTCTTCCCACACCTCAAATCCTTAATATTTTCCAGAAACTTCAAAAAAATAAGTAGGCTTTTATTGTGATTCATCAACAAAAGAAATAAACCTTGTTGGATCCAGAAACTTCAAAAATGAAAAAAAAAAAATAATGGTACGCACCAACTTGATAGTCGATGATCTTGATAGTTGATGATCTTGATAGTTGATGATCTTCTTGGCATCGATTAAGGTATCATAGTAGTTTTGAAGGGAATCAAACCATGATAAAATCCTACACCATCAAAGAAGAAGTACCCAAGTTTAAAAAAAAAAAAAAAAAAAAACACAAAACATCTGACAAAATCATACAACATAAGAATAAAAATTATTGATGAAGGCTGAAGAGAAAAAGAAAAACAGGGATGAAGGATTATGCTGCTAGGGTTTTAGAAAGACAGATAAAGGAGAAAACGTGAGAAAGCTTTTTGGGATTTCAAATGCAAAACCATTTGAAAGATAACCCATGAAGGTTCTGAGATACACTTTTCGCGCCTAGTGATTATGCTGAAAATACCAATTTGCCAATAAAGATGCCGATCTCCAAAAAAAAAAGCAAGGATAGATTGGGAAACACAACAATAATGAAATGACAAAAAAACCACAGTTTAGGACAGTTGTCATGATTTTAAATATGAGTGTTTAGGTAAAATCCCTAGTAGTTTGTTTTCTTATATTTTAAGTAGATGTATTCGTCATAGATATTTTTACAAATCATTTTAAAATACATGGATGTGATGGTTGTAATTATTTCACATGTTCCTTCCATATGTTTGGATGAAATTTAGAGGGTTAGAAAACATATTATTGATTTCTAACTTTCACATGTTATTTTCAAGTATTTTTTCTTCCTTTTCAAGAGACTCATATCACTTAAGTAACTACTTATATACTGTTCTATTAAAATCAAACAACTATCCATTTATTTTACCTAAAATCAAAGAACCATCCATGTACTAATTTATTTTTGAAATTAGTGTTCAACCTAAAATTATTGAAGTGTAATCATTATTTTAATTAGTCTTATGTTCACACTTGGTATTTTTTTTTTCTTTAGAACACATGGTCGGTGACTATTCATGCTCCCTGGTTAGGCATTCCTTGTAAAAAAAACAAAGTTTTAAGTCTCCCATAAAAGTTATGTTTGAAGATTGATTAAAACCACATTTGTGAAACAACTTTAAGAGTAACGTTTTATTATTGTTGTGATTCTTACCTAAGAAAGCTTTTTCAAGTGATGAACCTTCTTTGCACTTATTCTTTAGGAGTTCAATTGTGTTCCTCTTCTTATTTCTTTACTTAATCCATTTTCTATTTTTTTTCCCACCATGTTCCTGCTTCTTCATTGCTCTTTTGAGCGCTAAATTAAATCTGTAAAAAATAAGTGAAGTCACAATAATATAGAGTTGAATTGTGTATTAAAACTTTTTAAATATTTAGAAAGTTGCATTTGATGGAGTGAAAATATACAGAAGTTTTCAATGTGATAGACTATAGGTCAAAACACTAGGCTAATGTTTTTAAAGACTATCATTCTTTTATGAAAGCAGCCTGTATCCTATTCTTAATAAACTAATGAAGTCCCACTTAGCTAGGGATGGGTGAAAAATTTGCTTGGTCCAAACTGCTCAATTTTTTTTCTCTAATCTAATCTATTTAAAATTTGTTTTATTAAATCTGATTTTTTGGTTTTAGTCTATATATTTTTTTAAAATAGATTAATATTTTTTATGTGGTTTTTTGTTGCTTTTATTTTCCTATTATACAGACTGTATTTAATATATTAATTTTAGAATAAAACCATTCAAATATATTAGGTCACTGTAAAATCGAGTTTAGAAAAATATATGCAACAGAAAATAGTTTTATAAAAATGGTTTCTATATGTTTTGTTAATATATGAAAACTTATACGACATAAACAAACGGGGATGTAGCTCAAATGGTAGAGCGCCCGCTTTGCATGCGGGAGGTACAGGGTTCGATCCCCTGCATCTCCACTACGTGTTTTCAACTTTTATATTCATTTAATACCTTTCTGTGCTATTTAAAACAAAACAAAAATGTAATTTGCAAAATTTTTCTTCATAACATTATTTATGAATTTTTAAAATTTTATACATGATATAAAAGAATAAATTATTATGAGTAACTTTAATAACTTTTTTTTTTAAATATGAGTTTCATTTTGTATAAGAGAGATACAATAGCATAATATGTTTTGACGTAATCTCTTAAAAAAAATCAAGAAAAGTGGCATAGTAACATCTTAATTTATTCTCTATCTAATTAGATAAATTGGGAGGTGGCTACTTATAATATTAAACCTTACTCAATTAAAATTTAATTTATCGGTGATAAAAATTTAAATAATAATACAATATTTCATATTTATAATATTTCAAAGCATACAACACAAAAAATGTTATTCTTTAAATTATAATAACTTTTATATTCATTTTAATGATTTTGTGACTCTCTCGTTCTTTTTGTGATTTGTTGTTGTCAGAAAATAAACTTGCTTCATACATTTCTTATACTTACTTGATATTTACTTAAATATATAATAGAAATATAATATAATACTATCATTGATTTTACGTTAAATAAATATAATAAAGTTTTTTTTCTTTAAGAATATTAGAAAAAAAATAGAGACAAATAAATGAAATTGATCAAACAAAATTATCCTTATAACAAACAACAATAATATAAGATACACTATAACAAAATTATGAAATAGTAATCAATTTAGAGATTAAAAAATTAATTATTATATTGATAATGTTAGGGAAATCATTTTATAAATTAAAAATTATTAGCATCTAAAATTATTTATATTATTAAAAAAATAAAATTAATTTTTAAATTAGAGTTTAAACTGATCTCTATCCTTTGTTATTTATTATTATTAATTCTAAATTAGTCTCTAAATTAAAAATATAAATTAATTTAGAATTAATAATAGTAAATAGTTAAAATTTTGATGATTAATATTAAAGACTAATTTATACTCCAATTTATAAACTAATTATATATTTTTATTAATAATATAAACTATTTTCGATATCAATTTTACTGTCAGCTTGCAAGTTGGCTTACAATTGAATAATTAATATATGAAAATATAATTTAGAGAATGTACAAAATAAATATTTTCTCTTTCATTTAGTGATTATTGATTATATATATATATATATATATATATATATATATATATATATATATATATATATATGCTTGCAGGTTTAAGTTAAGAAATAATTAACATCATTGTATCAATATATTAAAATAATATTTAATATATATCACTTCGGTTTGTTTACGTAGATGGTGTACTTTTGGTACACAAATTATCAAAAAGGGCAGGTTTAAAAAAAAGTTACACATTGTGGAATAAGTAGTATTCAATGCACACACTTCATGTTTAACTTTACATGACTCGTCAGTTGAGAAGCCGGTTTGGAATTTCAATTTCCAAAACTCAAAATTATACACATATAAAATGTCACCACCTACTAAATTGTGAGCTAGGAAAATAACTCTTAATTTTTCTTTTTAAATTTGTTGTCGGGCTCTGAATGCACGAATTATGACATGGCTTTCAATTTTTTAAATTAGCACCTAAGTTATTAGCTGATATTAAGGGTGGAAAAATAATTTAATTTTCTTGATTCGAATTATTTAAAATCTATTTTATTAAAAATCCAATCCATTTAAAATCTATTTTAATGGATCTTGGTTTCAATCTAATATACATTTTATAAATTTTATGGATTGAATATTTATTCTCTAAATCAAGATTTTTAAACATGGATAATTCAAAATATCTCATCCAAATTTTCAATTGAAGTTTTTAGTTGGGTTAGGCTAAAGGTTGAGATAGACTAGGCTAAATTCAGACTCGGACAGACTTTGCTTAACGACCTGTACGAACTGGACAGACCCGACGACCCTGAAGGGTCGGGCAGGCCCAACGACCAAAATGGGTTGGGCGGGCCTAAATAATCAAACAGGTTAGGCGGGCCCGAAAAACTGGATGAGTTAGTCGGGCCCGACGACCCGAAAAAGTCAGGTGAACCCGATGACCCGAACGAGCTAGGCAGATCCGAAGACTCGAATGGGTTGGGTTGGGCCGACTCGACGACTCAGACAGTTTATGCCTGACGACCTATACGAACTGGGCATGCCTGATGATCCTGATGGACCAAGTGAACCCGACAAGTCAGACAAACTGAGTCGACCAGACGACTCGGACGAGCCGTACCAAATGACCCGTACGGACCAAGCAAGCCCGATAACCCGAACGGGCCAAGCGAGCCCGAAGACCCAGATGGGCTAGGCTGGGCCGACCCGACGACCTATACGGATTGGGAAAGCTTGATGACCCTGATGGGTCGAGCGGACCTGACAATCCGGATAGGCTGAGTCGTGTCGACCTTAAGGACACAAGTTTTAGAAAATTCAATTTAAATTTCTTTTATAAAAAATAGATTCTGGATTTTGAACTTAATCCAAATATTTGGACTGAATTTAAATCTTGATCCAAATATTTGGATCAAGATTTTAAAAAAGTTCAAACTAGTTTTGTTAAAAAAATGGATTTGAATCGAAAATATGATCTAACTATTTGAATATAAAATGGATGTAGATTAAATCATTAAAAATTTAATTCATGACCACCCTAACTAATAAAACCCACTTTTAATATTTTAAGTTAGCATTGAAGTTGTATATGTAGATTATCGTTTCAATTTTGACAAATTTAACCACTTCAATTTTGGTATTTTATTTTTACAATAGTATCTAACAAATAATATTTTATTATAGGTAGCAATTGTTTAATTGTTTGTCGCTATATTAAACTTAGAATAACAATTTTTATTTGAAGGAATAAGTAGTGTGGAGTACCTTGTATACTTTTTATACTAAATATGCAAGTAGAAATTGTTTATTACAATATGGGATTACATATATTTTAGAATAATTCAACATATTTTTATTAGCTCAGTTTATTTTAAAGTTAATATAAAGTTTATGAGAAAATAATTATATGGTTTATTATAAAATTAATACATGATTTTTAAAATTTAACATTTCATTAATTTTAAGAATATAATTGTTAAAAGAATGAGTCAGTAGTAAACATGTGGTATACATTTATAAAATTTTTATTACATATTAAGATATGTAATAAAACTTTTAGTGATAAGTACATTTATATTTGTGAATCAGTACCATATGGTGGTCTTATAGGTTTTATTGGTTGTCTTTGGTGGTTTTGTTCAGAAGGTGCATTATCTTCATTAATATTTTTAGCTTGAGTAAACTCAATTGGATTTGCTGATTCTTGGGAAGGAATTGTTGGCCGACAATAATGCATAAAGAACCTGGATTGTAGGCATATGATGGTGTCATTGTGGAGGTGGCGAACATATTTGATGGACTAGAAGGACCAAATGTTTGGTGAGATGGAAAATTGGTGTAAGAGGAGGGTACTTGTTGATAGGAGGAGGATATATGATATTATGTAAGGGTGTATATACCCAAACATTAGAGTGCGATGCATGCTAGATTGATCAATAAATTGTTGTTGATATTGATGAAAATCAACAAAAGACCCAACATGGTGATGCTAGGATGAATGAGATGGTTGAGAAGGATCTTGTGGCATATCAAATTTTTACAAAAATATTGTTTAATTTAGATAGGTAAAAGAATAATGACAAGTTGAATGAATAGTATGACTGATGTATCATTGCATACATGATGTACTGTCACATAAATAGCCATTTCCATTCAATAAAGTTCCTTGGATGAAATAATTATATCGATCATTCCACATTGTTATCCATCATTCATTGTATTGTCACAAATTTCTATCAGCTCCTCCTTTCTGTTAGGAATCCAAGTGTGAGTCTAAGTTCCATATTGACCAGAAATGAGAAAGTAGAGCACTATATAAGAATAAAGACCCATAAACCCATTGCCTTAAGGTTTTGGGTTGAGAGTGGTGTCAGTGCCTTATATAGTTTGGCTCAGGTCTCATTGGTGTTGTATCTCCCTAGTGATACCCCTTCCTTATAAACCTAACAAGTGGTATCAAAGCCGATGGTTGAAACCGACTCAGATGAGTGCAGTAAGGTCCCTGTATCGAAAGTCTTCCTGGCAAAGGTTTCAGGTAAGTGTGTAACGTTAAGATGAACGGCGGTACGAGAAGGGGTACTCGTGGTTGGGAATGCTTCCGCTGGAGGGGGAGTGTACCAATGTGGTTGAAGGGACTCACCCTTGAGGGGAGATTGTTAGGAATCCAAGTGTGAGTCTAAGTCCCACATTGACCAGAAATGAGAAAGTAGAGCACTATATAAGAATAAAGACCCCTCCTTATCTTAAGGTTTTGGGTTGAGAGTGGTGTCAATGCCTTATGTGGTTGGGCTCAGGTCTCATTGGTGTTGTTCTCCCCAGAAATATCCCTCCTTATAAACCTAACACTTTCATATCTTTTTTGTGTTCCTGAGAGGTTCACTAGGTCTGATAAAATATTTTGTCAAAATCCAAACTGTCTCATCACTTGATTGGCTTATTTAAATTTGACTGTTATGAAACAAATGAGAGGAACATTTCTTGTCTAACTAGAGAATATAAATGACAATCAATCGACTAAGTTCATAATGCTTATAAAAAGTCCAAAGAAACTAATAAAAAAATGAATACATCTATATTTAATATAAAAAACATCAAAAATAAAAATATAAAAGTGATATTTAACTTGTGTTGTTTAGGACTTGTTTAGTGTTCAATTGATCCAAATTTTTACGAAAATAACTAATAGTGGTGGTACTTGTATAAGTCCTTTATCTTGTTCGACACCACATACCATCAATATAATTGTATATTTTAAATTAACACACACACACACACACAAACCAAGCCCTGCACCAAATATGTTTGTCACTTAACGGGTGAATTTGGGGAGAAATGCATGTAGTTCTTTCCCAAGCCCAACACTATAATAGCACCATACATCCTTTGATATTGTCTTGGCTCACATCGATATCATGATCCGGTGCATGATAGAGAGATGTCAATTCCATATAACCATAACTAAAATTTGACATAAAGTGTAACTTAAATAACAGTAATTGGTACATCAAATGTACCGTGTTGCTAGAGGTGTCAATTTGGCCAATGGCCCATGGGCCAGCCTTAGCCCGCCCTTAAATAAGCTCCCCTTTTAGGAGGCCCCCAAATGAGGGGACCAAAAAGAAACCTCACCCCTCAAAGTCCCCTCTCAAGTGGATTAGGGTTAAGGCTAAGGTGGGATAGGCCCCACTAAAAGACCTGTTAAAAATAATACCTTGAGTTTGAGTCAAAGATCGAGTCGAGTCATCTCGGGCCAAAGGCCAAGACGGGTAGGCCAAAACAAAGGTCGAGATGGGCCATTTTGGACAAAAATTTGAAATAGTTCGTCATGGAGATAAGTTGTCTTGGACCAACGACTGGGATGGTTCGGTCAAGGCCAAAGGTTGAGACGATCCGAGCCAAAAGTCAAGACGTGCCGACTAGAGCCAAAAGTCGAGATGGGCCAGCCTAAGTCGAAGGTCGAGACAAGCCGGTCTGGGCTGAAGGTCGAGATGAGCCAACCCAAGCTGAAGGTTGAGACGGGCCAACCTAGGCCAAGGGTCAAGATGGGCTGGTCTGTACCGAAGATAGAGATGGACCGACCCAGGCTGAAGGTCGAGACGTCCCGAAAGGGGTCGACCTAGACCGAAGATCAAGACGAGTGTACCTTAACCAAAATCCGGCCAAATTCAACCGAGTCAACACTACAACAAAAATCACTTTAGGCTACAACATAAAACCATAGCCTAAAGCATGAAAACCGTGGTCTAATCTTTAGGCTACAATTTTTCAGGCGTGGACTAGGTTGGCGTGGCCACAGGTAATAAGCCATGGTTTTTTATATGACCACATTTTCAAAATCGTGGATTAAAATCTTAGGAATGACCATAGTTTTTGACATGTGGTTTTAAACCTGTTTTAGACCACATTTATTACTTTGTTGTTTTTAAAACAAATAAATATATATAATATATTGAATCAATATATAAAAAATGAAGGTATAATCAAATTTAAAGAAAGATTTGTGGTCTCTTTCACTTCATATTTGACATTCTCAAGGCCATCAATGTCTTCCAATCTCACATTAGACAAAGAAGAACCCATTCCTAGTGCACTTAGGAATGAATCAAAAGATTCTAATTGTAGAAAAAATCTACACTTTCTCTACCACATATTCAATATCAATGCAATAGGCAAAAAGGTAAAACAAAAACCCTAATTTCAAACTAATAATAAAAGAAAAAATAATTACAAAACCCTGAATAACAACTAAAAGGATTGAACAATGACGAAGATTGAAGTGAAACAATGTTGAGAGGAAGACGTACCCGGAATCGATAGTGAGAGGGAAAGACAAAGACAAAGAAAGATGAAGATGAAGGTGGAACCGATAGTGATCAAAGGAAGGAAGAGGAAGACGAATCAGCGGTGCAAGGCCACACTGGTGATGGTGGAAATGAGTTGGGTTTTCTTAGTGACTATGGAGGTGTGAGATGTCATTCTACAGAGGGAGGGAAGAGTTTTCGTTTACTCTTCCAGAAGGAGGAAAGTTTTTTTACTATGTCTCACGTGGGAGGGAAAAAAATTCAGATACTTTTTTATTTCAAAGTTTAGATGAGGTATTTTATTTTATTTTTAAAACAACTTGATAGATTTTAGATTTTTAAAATTTAATTTAGGCCACGTTTTAATGTCTTAGGCCATAATTTTTTTTTTTATTTTAGCCCACACCTTTTAAAGGCCACATTTAACTAAGTATGACATAAAATATCTACGGTTTTAAAACGGTGGTCTATGATAAAATATTTTGTCAAAATCCAAAATGTCGCATCACTTAATTGGCTTATTGAAATTTGATTGTATTGAAACAAATGAGAAATGCATGTAATTCTTTCCCAAGTCTAACATTGTAATAGCATACATCCTTTGACATTTTCTTGACTCACATCCATATCATGATCTAGTACACGATACAAAGATGTCAATACCATATAACTCCAGCTAAAATTGGACATAGAGTTTAACTCATATAATAGTAATGGGTAAATTAAATGTATTGTGCTGGCTAGAGGTGTCAATTGAACCGGTAGCCCATAGGCCAGTCCTACCCTACCCTTGGATAAGTCCCTTTTTAGGGGGATCCCAATTGAGGGGACAAAAAAGAAGCCCTAGTCCCTAATGCCTCCTCTTAAGTGGGTTAGGGTCAAGGCTAAAGTGGGCTTAGCTCCACTACAAGACTTGTTAAAAATAATACCTTGAGTCTGAGTCAAAGATCGAGTAGAGTCTTCTCAGATTGAAGGCCAAGACGAGCAGGCCAAGCCAAAGGTCAAGATGGACTGTTTTGGACGAAAATTTGAAATAGATTATCATGGAGATAAGTTGTCTTGGACTAACGATTGAGATGGTTCTGTCAAGACCAAAGGTTGAGACGATCCAAGCCAAAAGTTAAGACGTGCCGGCCAGAGCCAAAAGTCAAGACAGGCAAACCCAGGCCAAAGGTCGAGACAGGCTGGTCTAGGTTGAAGGTCGAGACGGGCCAACCCAAGCTGAAGGTTGAGACGGGTCATCCTAAGCCAAAGGTCAAGACGGACTAGCCTGGACTGAAGATAGAGATGGGCTGACCCAGGCTGAAGGTCAAGACGTCCCGACCCGAGTCGACCCAGATCGAAGGTCAAGACGAGTCTACCTATACCAAAATTCGGTCGAATTCAACCGAGTCAAACCCACTGAAATTTGTTTGAATTTGACTAAGTCGGCCCCGACTGAAATTCGGTCGAATTCGACCGAGTTGACCCTAGCCGAAATTTGGCCGATGTCAACTGAGTCGGTCACAACCAAAATTTGGTTGAATTTGATCGAGTCGATTCTGACCTAAATTGGAAAGAGACAACCCTAGCTGAATTTGTGCCTAATTTGGCCGAATTTTGGGAATTATTGTTTTAAAATATTTTACTATTATTTTAAAATTTAATAAGTAATTAATTTTAACCATTAGATTAAAAAGAATTATGATGAAATGTGAGAGAAATTTTACATAGTTATTTTGGGAGTTATCCTATTCCATACACGTAATTATTTACCGTATGTAGTATATATAGACAAAGCATAAAACAAATTTTAATTACTAATTAAAGATCCTATTTCTATCAATAACGCATCAACGCTACTACTTTTAAAAATCTTATAATAAAACACACTCGTAGGTTTTGGTCTTTCACGAAGACTTGAAAAAAAAAAACTTGTCATCAATTTAAGTTTATCCCAAACAGATGGTAGTGTTAACAGATTTATTTAGTGTATCAGTCTGAATGACTTACGGTTCTCACAAGTCAGACAAAACATGGGAATCATACACAAACAAAAGGAATACAAAAGTTACAAAACAACATTGAACTAGCTAACACAGCTTCAAGACAATACACATGAAAAACATCCTAAACCTATAGTTAAAATCCTTTCACATTGGCCAGAAGAGCAGTTATGTTTGCCTTGTTTTCAGGAGGCAGAATTTCATACAACTTAATGAAGCTAGGGTCCTTGGAGAAAGTATCCTTGGTGAGTTCCTTTTCATCAGTCCACTTTTTAAGGTCACGTTGAAGCTGTTCAACCCTTTCCCTGACTTCATCAAAAGCCTTCTTGCCATTGATCCAGCTATGAAGCTCTTCCACTTCAGCCCAGAAGGTGGATTCAGTGATGGGAACAGCTTTTGGCACCCTCTTCGCATGCTCCAACCATCTTTGAGTGTATCTGTATCGTTTCGGCCTCGCCCTGATCATGTAAGGTCCAGTGTCCTCGTTCTTCAGATGCCGATGGTAGTTGGCTATGTCTAGAGGCTCCACAAGGCGACGAAAGTTTGTTCCACGTTGAATCCATTCTATCTTCCCTTCAAACTCATCTGGGAGTTCATACCTCTTCAGCATCTCGATCACCTCATCCCACACCCCTGCCAGCACTAGCCTCTTCACATTTGCTTGGAAATCGTTTTCCTCCTTCTGCACCTTAAAAGCATCGTAGTACCCTGTCCCCTTTTGCACCTCGCATGATGTTTTGTAGTTCTCCAGATACCTCATGCTCGCCACAGCTTTATCCTCAAACTCCTTACTGATCTTCTCCTCGTTTTTCTGTTTCTGCTTTTGCAACTCGCCTGCTGCTCGTAGACACAGCCTTGCTCTTGTGCTCTGACATATAAATCACTAAATCATCACTTATTATGCTTCAACTATAGCAGTGTGTGTTATAGGATCAAACTATTAACTAAGTTTTGACGGTAAATAATCACATATTATGCTATCATTTGATTCTATATATATGTACAAAAGTGAAAAAAGTTATTATTACCAGTCCAAGGCCATCCAAAGCTGCGCTAATTGTTGCAACATCACTGTCAGAACCATCAGCAGACAAGGGAAGTTGCTCGAGTTGTTCCAGGTACACTACATTCTGCATTCCCAAGCTATCTTCCAACTCGGCCTCATACGACAGGTGTTGCAATATGCTAACTTTGGCAACTTCTGGAAGTTCTGCCAAATCGTTTAGCTGAGCAGTGTGGAAAAACAGCTGCAAAACGGCATCAGAGTTTTTCACCACAATCAGCTGTCCATTTCCATTGCAGAAAATGTATGTTCCGAAGGGTCTATAAGGACTCAAGTCAACAAAGTTTGACACTGTCTCAAGTAACAAATTTGTGCTGCCCATGAGAATGCACGCAGCATGGCTAGTAACACTGGCCGTGTTTCTCATCACAGATGAGAAAAAATCAGCCTGTGTTGAATCTTGAGTGGAAGTTTTGGACTTGGGATTCAAGGATTGGAGAATAGAACCAAAAGTTTGCTCAATAGAAGATACGGGAGCAAGCAAAATCCGTGGCACTATGTCATATCTCAAAACAAAGTGTATGAAATAGCGAGACCAGTTTTCTCTCCTTGAAGCGTGAGAGAGTATGTGATTACCAATTAAGGGAGACCCAAAAGTGACACAGAAGGGTGGTTTAGGTTTTTGAGTTTTGGTTGGATTAAGGTACTCTTCCAAGGTCCAAAATGTTGCAAATATGGCCATAGCAGCACCAGAGGAATGCCCCGTAAACACCACTTGCTTCCCATCTCCTATAGCCTTGTTCACCTACACATTTTGACAGTTTATTGTAATTAACCAAATATAGAAAGCCTCACGCTAACTGAAAAAACTGAACATATCTTGGTATATAGTCACGGGGATTTCAACACTGGACGTAAATTTCAACACGTGGAACTAATCCAAAGAAAATAACAAACAACATAAGCTAACAAACATCAGTTAAAAATACCTCGGATTTGAACGGGGTAGTTTTGAATATGTGGTCGAATCTGTTTGCAAAGCCTTGGTTCACCAAAGCAGCTTCGTCGTTCCCAATACTTCTGAGAGAAGGGAACAGGGTAAGATCTATCTTAGTTCCTCCAAAGGGTTTGTTAACAAACCATTCAGTGGCATCCCAAGATCCTGAGAAGCTGAAAACATGGTAAGTTCCCGAAGAAATTTGAACCTTTTCGTAAAAGTAGAGCTTGTCTTGTGGCTTGTGCTTGTGAGCTTTGAAGGCTAAACCACACACCCTCTTGATGACATCTTCCTTCAATCCTATGTTGTCTCCGAGCGAACCTCCAGCCATGTTGTCCCTCTTCTGCTAGACCTGCGCAGTTTCAGAAATGTCTGTTCTTGAGCGTTTTCTTTGTTTGTATTTCAGAACTGATGCAACTTCGTACAGTTAATGAAGGAGAGGACATGGATTTAAATTACCGAATTGACGAAGACTTTACAGTTTTGGATGTTTCGCTTTGGTTTCTATGGAAATGGGAATAGAATATAAAAGAAAAAAAAAAAAAAAAAAAAAAAAAAAAAAAAAAAAAAACCAAAGTGATGATGAACTTGGGTGGGGTCCAAAAAAGTCATTCACCAATCAAAGCGAGGCAAGTCTCAGGAAGCTACTTGTGACTTTGATCTCTCTTTCTTGGAGCTTGCTAATTTTAAGAATGAACTTTTGTGCTTGGTTTTGGAAGGAAATGGATAGGAAAATACGTGAAAGAAATATGAGAAAAGAGAAAACCCATAGAAAGCAATACGGCCTTATTGGATTGTCTCATCATGTAAAAATTAAAAGAAGAAGCAATTAACCAATTTAATTACTAAAATATGAATGAATGCCAATTTAGTGTTTGAAAACAGATTAAAGTTTTCATTTAGTAATTGAATATATACAGAAGATTCGATAATTAAAGTTATAATTTTAAGAACTAGTTTAACTCTAATTTGTATTTTTAAAGACTAAACATTGCACCATAAACTAATTTTATCTTTTACAAATTTAGAAAATAAATCGCATTTTTCTAAATTGTGTTATTAACAAATTGCACATTCAATGATCAGATTAATTTTTGAAAAATATACTAAAAAATTATATAAATATTTCAAATAAATAAATAAATAAATGTTGGATAGTAGTGTTTTCACTTTGGAAAATTTACAACGTTGATATCCTCTTTTAGGATACTTATCTTCACATTTTAAATTTTAAAAATTCATAATTTTAATATTACCTTCAATTATAATATGTTTAATTTTTTCCTCTATTTACATTTTAATTTTCTCCATACTAAGAAAAAATAATTTATTTAAAATTCAAAGAATTAAAAGAGGATTAATTATTGAACGAGTCAAATATTACTCAAGTGACCACACCTTTAGAGGTGACTTGTCAGTCGAGGGGTGATAATTGTCAGACAAATGTTAGTATTTGAAAGCTCCCACAAGTATCTCGTTAGGAGATCATGTATGCTCATTGAGCATGAGAAGGGAAAAACATGCATAATAAACTAAGTTTTAAAATCTTAAGATGAAAATGCATAAGAAATATGGGATAAATATCTCTCTTTGTGTCTGTATAAGAAATGTAGGGCAAGTTGTGTGTGTGTGTGTGGATTTGTGTGTCCATATGTTTGTGCGTGTGTGCGTATGTGTATCAATGCATTTATATGTTTATGGGTCTTTACACTTGTGCATTTGTGGGTTTGTGTGTTCGTGCGTCCATAAGTTACATATGCAATGGATGAGTGATCAGTTCATCACACGTGAAACACGAATTGAATCATTAACACCTGAATGGATAATTGAATAAAACAGTAAAATAGTACCATTTGCATAAGTTTAGAAGAGCTACATCAACTCTTGCAAGTTCATCAACTCTTGCAAGTTCATCAACTCATTATGATTCTAATACTTGATCCAAGGAGAAGTTGTACATTCATCATGTCTTCTCTAACTTAAGATATTATATCAGAAATGGAAAAGAGGGAGAGAAATTAAGTCCCTAGATATGTTCTTAATGAAATATGAATGAAATATTGGGGGGTCTCCCCTTAATTTATAGAAAAATGTAGGCTGGTTGTAGCTCCAATCATGGTTGTAAAGATTGTGAGCTTTCCTTCCATGGATGGTTTCCTTGAAGCTTGAGTATTGGTTTTAGCATTTGATCACAAAGCTTTCTTCAATGGTGGGTTTCCTCCATGGTTGAGCTCTAAAACTTAGTGTTTGAGGTTACTTCATGGTGAAGTTTTCTTCATGTGGCTTAAGCATCATATCTTCTGCTTGAATTGTGGAGACAAAATTTGAATCTTCTTGAAACTGCCTTATAGTTGCTCAAGTTGTGATTCAGCTCATGCCATTATGCTTTGTTTCTTCAAATACTACAAAAATTCAAAAAAAATACATTAATTTGTCACTCATGATCATATCTCTATGCTTTAACTTACATATACATAAAAAGGAGTAAAATCATCAAGATATTCAATGAAATCAAATAAGATAAGTGTTAAAATGCACATGTCAAATAGGTAAAATAAGCACTTATCATGTGTCCATTTGTATGTGTGTGCATTACAAATAGACACATGATAAGTGCTTATTTTACTCTATGGTTCAGTGCATCGATGCATTCTTGTGCCCTTATGTTTATGGGTCTGTGGGTGGGTGCAGGTGCTGCTACTACTCGTGGGTGGTTCTATTTTGGCAGTGGGTGAGAATAGATATTTATTGTAAAAAAATATAAATTTGTTATATTTAAGTATATTTGTAATGAATTAAAAAATTTAAATATTATATTTATGTTAAATAATATACATTATGTTTTATGTCAACAATTTTATTTAAGTTATGGCAATCAATAATGATGTTTTTTCAACTTAATTAATATCAATCCTATTTACATATTTCTATTTAAACAAATCATGAACATATAGCATGGATCTTTATGTTTTTATGTGTGTGCATATGTGCATCCATGAGTCCGTTTGTGCATCTGTTTATGCTTTTATGCATCAATAGGTTCATGCAATTGTGTGTCCGTGCGTAGTTGGGTCTGTGCATTCATGTGTTTATGTGTTAGTTGGTTTGTGTGTCCGTGCATCCATCTTTCAATGAGTTTGTGCGTCTTTGTGTCCATGGGATCATGCATTTGTGTGTACATGCATTTGTTGATCCATGGGTTCGTCTATTCGTGCCCATGAATATCTATGTTCGTGCATCTATGTGTGAGTGTGTCCATGTGTGAGTGGGTGTGTGGGTGTGTGTGTGTGTGTCTATGTGTCTGTGTATGTGCATTCAAGCCTATAAAACTCTGACACGACACAAAAGTGTTGTTTCAATGTCGGAAGCGCATGCCGAAAATAAACATGTGTCTGACACAAACTGTTGGGCCATACTTGATGTGACCCCAACAAGCCCAAGCTCAAGTGCATCCAGAAGTCCAAGCTAGCATTCAGGCCTAATTACTAGAAACATGATGAGGAAGATTCACATGGGCCTTTCACAAGATGATCAAGTCAATTATGGGCTTTTTATATTATTCACATGGACTAAAGAAATCTCTAAAATATGAGTTGATGCATGAAGGAAGTAGTCTAGATTTATTTTGGGCCATTGTTTAGGCTTTGCTTTCAATAAAAAGTTATAACACTTTTGGATCAATTGGGCCGAGCCCAATTTACTATTTTTGGCCGAGAATGGCTTTCTCTACACTTGGAGGCAAGCAAGCTAAGCATGAACAAGACAAGGAGAATGTGATGGTAGCATGGAGCGTGTGACTTTAGCAAGGAGAGTGTGACATGCCACTTGCCATCATCAAGGCTAATCTCCTACATCGCATGGTCTCCAATCAAACTTCTCCTCCAAGCTACATTTGCATTACATATTTGTTGCATTTCTTTAATATATTATTTATATTTATATATCATTAAAATATAGTTATTTAATTTTTTTATTAATATAATCATTTAAATATTTTTTTTTCATAAATGTTCCTCTTGAATTCTTTTAATTATAAAATATAATTAGAACATTTTGATATATATATATATATATATATATAT
>Ga0214544_1004989_pt1 | contig 26124 bp, 18 predicted proteins | sample CNSS3metaG_FD_160074 | JGI IMG/M metagenome (GOLD analysis project Ga0214544, IMG submission 160074) | Root nodule microbial communities from cowpea collected in UCLA plant growth center, Los Angeles, California, USA - CNSS3 | ecosystem: Host-associated > Plants > Roots > Nodule | place: USA... | reverse complement strand
AAAATAAAAAAAAAAAAAAAAATAAAAAAAAAAAAAAAAAAAAAATATATATATATATATATATATATATATATATATATATATATATATATATATATATATATATACGGTTACTTAATTAATTGTGAATATTTTAATAATTTAAACGAGGATAGAGATATGGCGAGGACGAATATTATGGCGGGGATATGTATATCCTCATCCCCATCCCCATACCCAATTGAAAAAATCGGGGATTCCCCATACCCATACCTATACCCAGTCAATGCGGGGATTCCCCATAAAAATGAGCACGGGTTCGGGCAATACCCACGGAGACGAGTTTATTTGCCATCTCTACCCGTAATGGGCTAGACAAAGGAAGAAAGAGAAAATCTTAACAAATAAATATTATAAGAAATAAAATAGAGAGAGAAAGAAATGCATCATCCATTTTTTTCTTCCCTCAATTTTCCTTTTCTCAAACCCTCCATCCTCTTCATTCTACTATCGATTTTATCCTCTGTATTCATCTATTTCAAAAATCAAATATCACCATCTTGAAATTGAAGAGTAAAGGAGTATTTTGAATCGATCAATTTTCTCTTTTGAGTAAGTTCATTTTCTATCACTTTTTCTTTAATCAATTTGTTTTCTTCTTGTGTGTGGCCTACTTTCGGTTGAATGTGACCTTTATACACTCTAGGTGGGTCTCTGTCTGCTTGTGATCATAGAGTCATGATCTGATCATTGATTAGGCTTTCCTTTTGTAGATAGAGCAACCGAAAATTTTGAAGTTATGTAGGAGGGATCTGTATTAGGAGTTTACCGTTAGGTAAGGGGAGCTAATAATTTAATTATGCTTCTCTTTTATTGATATTTATAATTATAGAAATGAAAAAATGAGATGAATTCATATGAATGTGAATCTGGATTAAATCATAATTGTGATTAATGTAATGTATTGTATGTCTGACTATTTTAGGAGAATGAATTGCTTTCGAAAGTTTGTTAGCCTTGTGAAACTATTGGTGGATGAATGGAAATTATGTTGTTTGTGTGTGTTGGGTAATATAACAAATGTATAGTATAAATGATATTGAGAGGGTGTGGTATGGATGAACTTTGTCTCTATAAAGATTTAGAGTGTGAGTATATGATGGAAATTAATCCTTGTGTTAGAATTTTCACTAGAATCAAAAATCATTTTAATGTGTTTTGAACTCATGTGCAACTTGAAAATGAATTATATGTAATTTATGATATATGTAATGGGCATATAACATTTTAGTTTGTGTGAATGTATTGATTTGATGTTACTGAATTTGGGATCAGATGGATTGATAGAAGTGTTTTATGTTATTGGAGTTTGGAAAATATATTTATTTTGGACCTATTCCTCTTATGTTTGCGAGTGTATTGCTCGACAAACCATGAACATTGTAGAATTTTTGTATGAAATGTGATTATTTGGAAATCTGAAAGTTGAGAATATGAAAAGTTAAATTGACAAATAATGTGAAGTTTGTTGAGGTCTCTATTGTTGAAAAATTTATGATTGCTTGGTATTGCTTGGATCTGTATATCTTAGTTAGTATTTAGATTTTGTTGATAGTTGAGAAACTAAAAAAATTATTTGACATTGTTTGATCTGGGTTGTATAGTTAGGACTTGTAATTTTGAAGTTATATTCGATTGATGAATTAATTAAGGATATGGATACACCTATTACCTTCTCTATAATCAATTATATGTCGAGTGTAACTAATTACAAACATGAACTTTTTCAAATTTTCAAGATTTTATGTTAGAGAAATCTATGATGTTTTTGTACCTTAATTTGAAGTGATGATTGAATTGAATTGTGTTTGTCAATGTATGCATGTTTGAGAGATTTGGTTGTGATATAATAGTTTAAATTAGTTATTTCTAAGGGAAAATTCTAATTTAGGTTAGTCAAAGTGTATTAAAAGAGATTTGTTATATGAGACTATCCTGACTCTAGGATCTAACTGACATAGAGAGAGATAACTAGGTGGTGAGAGTTTAGGAATGCTTAACTTTGCAGACGATATGATATGAAAGGGGATTATACTCAATGAGTTAGTGAGGTTAACCCTATCATGACTGGATGGAGTATGTGAGTTCAATTTGATAACAAGTTATAGAAAAGAATGAGATGGTGGTCAGTATGACATGTGTAGAGTCTCATGAGTCCATTCAATACACTAGTCTTCCGGAAGCAGAGTCTATATTTTTTTTGAGCTACCTTGGAATGATGTTTGTTTGGGCCATTGGGTTGAGCCATGTGGACTGATACTTGGTATTTGATTTGATGAATGTGAATTGTTTGCATTGTTGGGCTGGTTCATGTAATGAAATGTATTGTTGAATGAGTTATGGGACTAAAGTACTGGAGTGGTATACATAAGAAAAATGAGAACCAATATGTTAAGGATTTATTTCTATCAAAGATTTGTTTTGATGATATTTATTATAAGTTTGTATTTCTTTTATATTAAGCTTCTTCTTTTAATTGCATTCACGTACCCTTATTTTTACAAATTTTATTGTATTTCAAAGTTTTAGTTGGATAACTTTTGTGATAAGGTATGATTTCTTTCAAATTGAGTTTATTCTTTTGAAAAATTAGCCCACCCTTGCAATTTTTGTGTGTGTGTACCTTTTGTTTATTTTCTTTTGCGATGATCATATTTTAAATACAGGTGCAAATATGGGAGTTGATGGTGATAGTATCATTGGAACTGGAATGAGAAACTAAAGAATTAGTATATGAGTATTTTTAGATAAATAGTTTAACCATTTGAAAACTTGTATTAAGCTCATAGTTTATATTCTAAAGTACTAAATGAATGTTTGTTTAGAAAAAGAAATTTGGGATGTTACAAGTCCTCCTCATATGACAAGGTAAATTCCTACTACTTGTGGGAATTAGTTCTTTTCACACTGCACTCTATATATAAGAATGTTCATATACTTTTACCACCTAGATATATTCTTCTATATGAGTCCATCCTAGTAGAGTCAAGATAATCTTATGTCAAATCACCATTTAATACACATCCTAAGACCACCCAACATAATATTTCCTCATTGAAAATAACTATATTCACATCATATTCATAAATCAACAACTTTGGTATATTATGGCTATTGTCCTGTATTTACTCTCTCTCTCTCTCTCTCCTCTCTCTCTCTCTCTCTCTCTCTCTCTCTCTCTCTCTCTCCCTCACATACACACACACACACACACATATATCCATTGTAGATTATGGCTACTCTCTTGGCTCTACTCGACCTCTCACACATATTTTCATTTTAAAAACCTCAAGCTACTAATTTTTCATATCCAAAATCTTTCCCTCTCACTTAGTGAGATAAAAGTGTAAGTTTTCAAAAGCTCAAGATAGCCTAGTGATCAGTCTAACTCACTCAGCGAGTAACCACTTGGAAGTACACTCGCCTAACGAGCCCTGGTTCACTTAATGACTAGTTTCCTTTTAGTTCTTCGGATTTTTATCAAATTAATTTTGCTCAACAAGGAAATTGACTCACTTAACGAATAGGTACTAGAAGCAAAACCACATAAATTAGCCTTTTGAGACTAAACTCGCCTACTGACTCACCCACCATGAGCTCTTTGAATTTTATTTAAAATATTTTTACTCAGCAAGATTTTTACTCTCCCAGTGACCTAAATTCTTAGGAACCTTTTTCACAAGGCTCGAGAACGAGTATTGGTTTGCCTAGCGAGTTGAACGACTTGAGCTCTCTAGATTTTGAACTTTGGAATTTCGCTTAGCGAGTGGTGGCTTGCTCAGCAAGTTTACATAATTTAGAAAAGTTTTTAGAATATTAGTTTGATCTATTGGCTCCAACTAGTGTGTTTATCTCTTTTAATAGTCATAACAAATACATTTTATCAGACCATGAACCAATTTAACCATGCTATTATTCCTTTCCTCAAATTGTTCCTCAACCACATAGAGTATTTCACACCAATATATGACACTAATGTTTAACAAAATCAATCATCATTATTATACACATCCTCATCACAGATTCCATCCACATCATAATATAATACAATATAACAATCAAGAATAATAAGATAGCTAGCTTCCTCTTACTCGAATTAAGTCTTAATCTCAACTGAGCTTAAAGAATTCTAAATCTCACATGATCCTCTACCTATACAAAGAAAACTTAATTAATGATTTGAACACATCCTAGTGATCTCATACAAGCAAAGATTTATCTTGAACCTTTTTGAATCACATGTGACCACACAATAACATGTGTGCAAGATTTTCAAAATGACTCAAGGAAATGGAAAAAGATGAACTTAATCTGATGGAAATTTTGATCAAAAAAAAGGTTGTGTTCTAAACCAGGATTCTTATAACACTCTCTAATATCTAAAGAGATGAGCAGAGAGGTACAAAATTTAGAGAGAAGTAGAGAAAAAGAAGATAATAGGTTTTAAATAGAGATAATGTTCTTTTATAAAATGAATTCGACTAAATAATATTTTTTTCTTTTTATAAGCTTTATATTTTAATAATAAAATATTCAAACTCAATTTATAAAGATCACTTCAACTCTTTGATATTTTCAAGGTCTGTACAAATATTTATAAATCTATCTGAATAAAAAATTTTAACATTAAAATATATTTTTAAAGAAAAAAAAAAGTATATTAACATTAAGTTCTTACGCTAAACAAATAAAAAGTTATTGACATAATTTTTTTTATTTTATCAACATGTTAATATAATAATAAAATAAGAAATATAACAAATACTTTCATCATGTTTTTAGTATGCGAATATGTCAAAGAGATGAGCAAAGAGGTCAGAATTTTAGACGAAAGATAGAGAAAGGAAAGAGAATAATTTTTAGAAAGATAGGGGTCTTTTATAAAATGAACTCGATCAAATGATGTTTCTATTATAAACCTTGTATTTTAATAATGAAATATTCAAGCTCAAATTATAAAGACCATTTCAACTCTTAGCTATTTTCAAGGTCCTTACAAATATCTATAAACACTACAAGAAAATGTCTCATTAACTACCAATGTCAGTCATTATAGTGACAAATTTTGATACCAATCTACAAAATAAAAAATTATTAGTTATTAAAATAGTCACTATTATGAATAAAAAAGTTATAATTGATCGTTAAATTTGTCACTAATTAATTAGAGAATAATTTAGAAACAAATTCCTTTGGTAGCAAAAACCTTGATAACTAATGTTTAGAGACCAATTTTCTTTGGTAGCTAAATCTTAGTAGTTAAATTTTATAAATCAATTTAGAGACCAATTATATTTTTTTATTCATAATAGTAACTATTTTAGTAACCAATGATTTTTTATTTTGTAAATTGGTATCTAAATTGGTCACTATAGTAACTAACAACATTTGGTCACTAAAATTAGTTGTTAATGAAACATTTTCTTATAGTGAAATTTGACTAAATAAATTTTTTAACATATGAAACATATCTTATAAAAAAGTTATAATGTTAAAATTACGTTATTACCATTAAACAAGCAAAAGTTCTTGATCTCATAATTTTTATTTTATCATCTTGTTAAGATAATAATAATGAAACATTTAAGAAATATAATAAATACTTTCATCATTTTTTTTGTGTGAGAAGTTATCAAAGAGATGAAAGGAGAGGTTAAAAATTTAGAGAGAAAGTAAAGAAAGAAAAGAGAATAGTTTCTAGAAAGATGGTAACCTTTTATAAGATGAACTCAACTGAATGATTTTTGTAGTTATAAGCTTTGTATTTTATAATATGCATATAGAAAGCCCAAATAAGATCTATGATTTCATGAGTGCAACAATCACCTCTTTTTCTACCTACTTTGATGGTATGTGAAAAGTTATTTGTATATAAATCCTTTGAAAGTGTAGAAACTAAGCAATATGGAACTATATTTCTTTTGTAATGCACACAATATATAACAAGTCCTACATATTGCAAAAGGCGAAAAAAAAAGAAGACAAACCTTCGGTCTCATATAAGATATAATATATACAGTGACGGACCATTGAAGGGACACGAGGAAACCGTAGCCCAAAAAAAAATAAATTCTTTTATTTATATGTTAAAAAATTGAATTTTTGGAAAATTTTAAATGATAAAAGTATATATTGGCAATTGATGAAAATTAAATTAGGTATCTTTTTATTTATTTTATAAAATATAATATTTAATGTTAATAAATAATAAAGCATAAAATCAAATTGAATAAAAAAATAAACAAATTTATTAAGATATTTTTTATTTTCTCTTTCATTGTCTCCTGAGTTTCTCACATGTTGTACTCACTTTTAACTTTTACTTGTTTTGTTTTCTTTTGTTTATGAAGAAAAAAAGAAAGTTGAACATAAATTTATTATTTTGTACTCTTATTTTTTATATGCTTTCTTCCATTCTTGAAAAAAAAAGTAATTCTCTTTTGTCTCACTATTGATAGTGAAATATTAGTTTAATAGTTAACATTATTTGTTATCTTACGATCATTTTGTATATTCATTTTCATGAATATAGAAGAAAAAGTAATGCACCAAGTATTTTTTTCATAACCGATTTTTAATTGTGACTTCATTATTATAGATTTTTCTTTTATTAATTACATATCTCAATTTTTTATTAGATAATGATAAATTATCTTTTACTCTTATTTTATTTTTAATTTTTAAACATAGGTATATTGATGAAGAAATTAAAGAATAGATTAATTATTTAAAAGTGATAAAATGGAAATTACCCGTGAGGAAGAAAACAAAAAAAAAAAAAAATCAATCTTTGACAAAAACAGAAAAGTTAATTACATCTACTTGATTGATCCTCTTTAATTCGTCTAGTCTTATTTTAACTATTCTTGTTTCTACCATCGAACAGAAAGATAATGTTCTATAATGAAAATTATCAAAACAAGATTGCGAAATAAAATGGAGGATGAACTTTTTGCCAACAATATGATTATTTACGTTGAAAAAAAAAGTTGAAAATTTTAATATTGATTTAATTATTAATGAGTTCAAGAATCTGACTAAAGAAGGATAATCCTTTAGATGTGTGATTTGTTTTATAATTACAGGTATCCTAAATTATATGTTCATTTTTATTGTATTAATCACAACAATTAAATATATATATATATATATATATATATATATATATATATATTGAGTGTATTTTGACTCCCCCACAAATATTGACCAAGATCTGCCACTGAATATATCATAATTGGTTTAACAAATTATATGAATCAATCCTAGATTGAGAAGTTGAACACATAGTGTAGTTGGTATAGAAAACTCTATGAATAGTGGTTAATCAATCACAATACACTTCATAGTCCTTATTATCATTGTGTTGCACTTACATGGTCCTATGTGTAAGGCCCTATTGTTTCTGCCCCTTTTATTTTAAGGGCTGCCTCAAACTTATGGGTCTAAGGGTTGGCCCAATACGAATTAAGACCTAATGTACCATAACCCTAACCATTATGCTGACTTTCGTAAAAACAGAACTCTCACACCCTTGAGCTGCTGCCGTCATCCTCTGCTAGGGTTTGGAATCACCATAGCCAAGCAAGCTCAGTCTCGTTCTTCCACTCTGCGTAAGTCTCTTCCAACTCAAGTTCTTTGTCCATTTCGTTTCTTACTTGTGTTCCTAGCTAGAGCTATTTCTAGTGAACTCGTTTTGAACCTGTCCCACTGCATTTCAGCTCTCGAAGCTGCTCTTTAAGCTACTATTCTTCACGATTGAATGTCGAAGCCCTAGCTAACACTTTCCAGGTAAGGGAAGCTAGACCTTACTATATTTTTGGTAGAATCTAATTATTTGATGAGTATATGATGATTGAATGACCTGTGTGAGAATATAATCGATTGAAAATACCTGTTTGAACTGTTTGGATGTGTCTGGGTGGCTGTTACTAGAGAGAACAGTGGTGAGCACTGGTCTTCTCGCCCAAGTGAGCCTGCCTCGCCTAGGCAAGATTAACAAAGGCTCGCTCAGGTTTTCCCACGCGATTAGTCGCTTAGGCGACTAGCTCAATTTTTGAGCGAGCGAGCGTCTCGCTCAGGCGAGGAGAGTCTCGCCTAAGCGAGAATGCGCAGAGGTCACTATACATGTATGTCGAGCTCTCGCCTGGGCGAAGGGGGCTCGCCTGAGCAAGAGACCCTCTCGCTTGAGCGAGACCCTTCAGTCTGAGTGAAGAGCTGAGCAAGATTGCGTTCTGGTGTGTTGTTTTCTCTACTGTTGGATGTTTGGCTTGTATATGAGTGAATTATTATATAATAGTATGAGGGAAAATGAATATGCATGATTTGGAGGGTGTATGAGTTGTGAATGATGAACTTGAATGAATCTTCGCATGTATTAATCATGGAATGGTTGGTTATGAAAGTGGCATGGTAATGAGATTAGTTGAGATTCGGTATTCATGGATGAAGTATGATGAGTTGGTATGGGTTTGATCTGAAACCTGAGAGAGATTGGTAACAAAGGTCGACATAATATATGTACATGCATGATAAAATCTTTCTTGATTGATTGAGTATGATTGGTCTGTGTTAGTGCGTAATTCCTCGGAATCTCTAGGCGAGATCTTCGGGGTCGTGCTTCAGTGGTCGAGACGTAATTCCATGGCCCCTGTTAGTGGGTGTCCATGGTGGTGCCACATCTATATAACTTGGTAAGGATTCAAGTTAAGGATTGCATCCTGACACTCTAAGGGGTCAGTTAGTCTCACTTAGAGCGGACTAACCCTTGTGGTGAGAGTAGCAAGAGGCCTGAAACCCATTAAGGGCTAACCTTGTGTGTGGAGGATTGATTTATTGTAACACTTGTAACACATAGCTCGGGGGTGAGCAGAGGTATCCACCACAAGTGCAAGCATTCGCTGAATTCGACCAGGTTATATGTATCCGAATGAGTCGACTCGAGTCTTAGTGTATTGATTTGAAGGTCATAACATGCTTGGTTGATGTATGTATGTTTGACTGTGAAGGTATATCTGATTGCATGATAAAAATCTGTTTGGCTCTAGCTTACCCTTTGCTTGTTTGATTGCTCTATATGTTATTCTTCTACCCTTGCGATGATCATCAATTTATTGATGGGAGCAGATGTGAGAGGTACTCGTGGTCAACAGAGGAGAGATGATCCCGCTGCATAGTCTACCTGGGCTGGACTTCATAATCTTAATGGACTTTTCTTTAGGGCTATGGTCCATGTACCTGTCTGTCATTTGATTTCTATATATTCTGTTAAACTTTTTAACTAGTTTCCTTTCGGGCATCGTGGTGTGTCTTGGGTTGTAAGGAGTTAAGTTTTAAACTCCAAGATTACGTTGTTATGTTATCTTTATGTGACACTTCCTTTAGTTTCGTTTATTAAATTAAATGAGGTGTTACACTATGTGCTCGATATGTTATCATTAAGTGCAATAAACTCCCAATTATGAGGTTGATAAATTGATTTTCCTTTTTTTTTAATTTAGAGTTAGCATCATAAGGGACATTTAAGTTTTGTTTGTTTTGGAAGATGTATTTGGAGGAGTGAAATTGAAGAGAAAGAGAGGTGAATGTGAGGTTATTTTGATTAAGGGAAAAATATGAGGAATAAAGATAAATAAGAGAAAACTCTATGAAAGTTATCGAGTGATGTGATGAGTTTGACAGATTAAAAAAATATTTTAATTAATAAAATTTGATGAGTACCATTTTATCCTTGGTCATCATAGTAATTTAAAATAAAATGTAATCAGAGTAAATTATGTTAAAATAAATTGTGAGTTATTAATTAAAATTAAAAAAAATTAAAATTGATGAAATTATATGGAAAGAAAATAGGATCAATAGAAATTAAGTTGAAATAAATCGTGGGCGATTAGTTTAAATAAAATAAAATAATTATTATTGTTATTGTTGACCTTTTCTTATTCTTTAGGGTTCACTTACTTTTTTCTTCAAGGACGACTACCTCTTCTTCTTTAGGGAAAAAATTGAATCACAATAAGAGACATCTAAAGAGGTTGCATCAGCACAAACGACAATTACTAGTCAGCAAGCATGAGCACACCACACCGAAGTATATCAAACATAACCAAAAGCACCCTAAACTAGTATTCACCACCTATTACACGCAACAGTAGGACGACTAGCCACCTCCAACGATGTCCACAACCATGGCCACACAACACCACATCACAACCTCAATTGCATAAATGCAAAATAGGAAACAAAGCATGGAAAGTTAATTTTTGTGGAAAGATGATAATAGATTAGCACAAGACACATAATCACTATAGTGAGGAGAATCAATTCTTGCAAAATATGGTGAGAGGAAAATCGATTCTCCTCTATAAATCAGAGTGAAAAAAAACAATAGTAAAAATGAGGCTTTTTGTAATTGGGGGTTCATTGTAACTCGAATTTGTAAAAAAGGTCCCTCGATTTTATTTTTTTTTTTTGCGAAACAGGGTTAAGTCGTCACGAGGGAGGACGACATTAAAGGTGAAGTCGTCCTCCCCTCAGTCGGTTTCATTTTTTTTTTTGAAAAAGCAATGTCGTCAAGGTGGAGGCCGGTTTCTTTATATCTTAGATTGAAGTCGTTAAGCCAAAGCACGGTTTCACTTTTAGTTTTTTTTTTGTTTAACGTAACATTTTTATTTTTGTTTAGAATTTAAACGACGAAATGTTTGCAATTTTAGTGCTTATGGCTCTATTCACAACCTTCATCACAACACCAATAGTGATGGCATGGCAATCTATAAACCAGCAAGAGAAAACTCAACGAAAACATGGCGGAAGCTGGGTGACAATTCTTGGGGGTCTGGGAATGAAATGGTTGAGAAGTTCAGAGTCTTGGGCAGTCTCCATGGGCCAACCAATATCCCTTCTATCATAAATTTGATTGAATAAACTCAAAGCACAAAAAAATTCCTTGACAAAGTTGTTCATGATGCACCTTGTTAAGCTCACAGAGTGCTCATCCTCTATCATCATGGTTCATCGTGCTCGTAGGAATGGTTTCACTTTATTCAGCCGCTTCAATCGTAATATTAAAAAAAAATAAGTGAAATCGGCTTCAAGCCTAACAACTTCAATCTCAAATATTATAAAACTAGCATCCACCATGACGACATTGCTTTTTCGAAAAAAAAATAAAGAAATCGGCTTAGGGGATGACGATTTCACTTTTAATGTCGTCCTCCCCGTAACTATTTGACCTTGTTTCGCAAAAAAAAATTTAACGAACCCTATTTTACAAATTGATGGTCAAAAGGATCCAAAAATACAAAAAAGCCTAAAAAAAAAGAGTGATTGGGTAATTTTATATTTGGTGAGGTATCTTTATGGCCATACCTTTTTACTCGAGCGAAGAAGATCCATCCACCCTCTCCCATATTTCAGCACTTATAAATGAGTTCTTATCGCTTAAAACAAACATAAACTTTACTCGTTTTTCTTTCCATATGCACAATACATGTACCAAAACGATTAGTAATTTAAAGTCATAATAGATAAACTTCTTAAGAAGCATTAAATATATTACTTTTGAAGTAGTATATGTCATTTCCTTATCTCTTGTACCTCCCCTCCAATTTAAAAAATAATACTAAACAAGTATAATTATAATAAATATTCTCGTAACATTTTACAATATTTTACTATACGTATTATCTTATTTTTATAATAAATATAGCTATAATATATCACAAAAATATTACATTATAATAAATATATTTATGAACGTAACATACCACAAATTCCTCTAAATAAGAATATTGATTAAAAACTAAAAAAAATCCCTTTCCTTAAGAATATCGATTAAAAATACTGTAACAAATTCACAAACAAATTTGTATTAATGCATATATGTTAAGATTTTCAATACATTTTTAAAGTGAATTTCAATGAAAATATTGAATTTTAACGTTTGTTTTTTAACAAGCGTCTAAACTAACTAGTGGTTAAGAATGTCCTAAATTTATTAATTATGATAATATCAACTACTATTAATAATAATCAGCACCTTTTAATATTTGAGTTTGTGGTTTTCAATAATCTTCAATTATTAAAAATTATTGACGGACTCTCCCAATTATTGACTACTTATGATTGCTCATTATTCTTGACACACTTTTTGCACTGCAAAATAAATTTTGAAAGTATAAAAAATAATACATTTATTAAAATCTAATCAAGAAAATATGTTGAGTGAACATAGCATTTAATTGGATTATTTTAATTGGTTGTATATTATATTTAATAGATATAGTATTTAATGATAATAATTTGTTGAATAAACAGCTACCTGCCTCCTCATTATTATTGGATCCAAGATTTTTTTTTATATCTGATATTTGGCTAAAGGAATTTTAAAGCGTTGTCCTTTCCTGCATTCGTCCCGAGATGTACATAGTACTGAAAGATGGATACGTTTTTATGTGTACTGTTTCAACCGGTACTCTTCTTATTCAAGATATTTATCCTTCCCTGGATAAGGATGTATTTATTTATCCTTCTCTAAAAACAAAAACAAGATGATAGAATAAGATAATATAAATTTTTTGAATAGTAGATTGAAAAAATTAATAAAGATTTAATTCAAAATACACAAATTTATGAGGAATTTGAAATTTAATTAAGACAAAAAAATATGTATTATTCTTTTTGTCTTAATTTATTTCATTTTATTTGAAGATTTTTATTTTGCTACACAATTATGTTAAAGGATATTGTGATGGGAACAAATGATGGATTGATCAGAGATAGAGTTTGTGTATTTGTATATGAGTAGTTAAAGAGGATGATTCATGAAGAGAATCATAAGAGTTATTTTAGCATGTATTCAGACCTAACTAAGATGTATTGAGTTCTGAAAGAGATCTTTTGGTAGAATGACATAACAAAGGAGTTTGCTCAATGTGTTTCTACATGTTTAACATGCCAAAAGGCCAAGGTGGAGAATTAGAGACCTCTTGAGAGGAAGTCAAATAGCATTAACATAAACTTTATTACCATTTTTCAGAGTTAGTGAAAGGTCATGATGCTATATAAGTGATACTGGTCTAGTTAACCAAGAGTCCTCGTTTCTTGCAGTGAAATTGAGAATATTTATGGCTAAACTAGTACAATTGCACATCATGAAGATAGTGAGATTGTATGGAGTGCCTTCTAGTATAGTATTAGACAAATATTTGAGGTTCACATGTAGATTTTAGTAGACTTTGTAAGGTGCTTCAAGAACTCAGCTAAGAATAACTTATGCCTGTCATCCTCCAACAGATGGCCCGTTTGAGAGAACAATTTAGTCTCTAAAGGACCTTTTTGAGAACCTGTGTCGTGGATCACTTGGGGAGTTGCAATCATATGCTACCTTTGGTATAGTTCACATATAACAACAATTTCTATACTATCATTGGGATGACTTCTTATGAAGCTCTATATGGGAGGTCATGTATGACTCCCTTGTATTGGTATCATGATGGGAAGGTTGTGATAGAAAGGTCAAAGTTGCTTCAACAAATCATTGAAAAGTTCAGGCATATTCTTAAAAGAATGTGAGCCTTACATAGCATGCATAAATTTTATGATTATCAAAGGAGGAGGCTTTTCAATTGGGAATCATGTGTTTTTTAGAGTGACACCTACCATTAGTGTGGGAAGAGCTATTAGGTCCAAGAAGTTGTCTCCTAAGTTCATCAAGCATACCAGATCCTTAAAAAACTGGTCCATGGCATACCTTCTCATTTAACAAAAATTCATAGTATGTTTCATGTGTCACAACTAAGGATGTATATTCCTAATCCTAGCCACGTGTTGGAGTTGGATGATGTGCAAGTCAAAGATGACTTATCTTTTGAGGCTTGGCCAGTCAGGATTGAAGATCATCAAACTAAGAAGTTTAGAGATAAGACCATCAACATGGTGACGATGTTGTGGGATGCTAGATATGGTTTTTCAACATGAGAGCTGGAAGAGAATATGAGAAAGACTTATCCTTATCCTTTTTCTAGTAACTGAATTTTCGATAACAAAAATTTTCTTGTTGGAGAGAATGTGAGACCTAAAAAGTCTATTATAAATTGAGCTTGAATATTTTATTGTTGAAATACAAAGCTTATAGATAAATAAAAAAACTCAATTAGTCAAGTTTCATTTTATAAAAACCACAATCTCTCTAAAAAAATGTTTTCTTTCCTTTTTGTACGTTCTTACTAGATTTATGATATTTTTGTGCATGCTTTTTAAGATTAGAGACAATCATAGAGATCTTAGCATAGAATAGAGCAATCCTAGCCAATTAGATTTTTCTTTTGATTAAGTTCATAGTGTTTGTCTAGGATTGGTATAATATGTTAGATCATTGATTTGAGTTTCTTATGTACGGGAAGAGTATCCTTTGAGAGTTTGAATCTGAGTTTGAATCTTTAGAGCTTAATTGAGTCTGAAGCTTGGTTTAGGTAAGAAAAACTAGTTATTTTCTTGTTAATTTTTTTATATTGGATTATTTAGTTGTGTATAGGGGTGGGCATGGATTGGATTTTTAATGATTCAATCCACATCCATTTTAGATCCAAATAATTGGATTAGATTTTTGACCCAAATCTATTTTTTTAGCAAAAGTAGTTTGGATTTTTTTAAAATTCAGATCCAAATATTTGGATCAAGATTTAAATCCAATCCAAATATTTGGATCAAGTTCAAAATCCATAATCTATTTTTTATAAAAGAAATTTAAGTTGAATTTTTTAAAACTTGTGTCATTAAGGCCCGGATGACCCGGATGGGCCCGACGACCCAGACGGGCCCAACGACACGGACGACCCAAACGACCCAAACGGGCTTGACAACCCGGACGAGTCAAACAACCCGGACGGGCCCGACAACACAAACAGACTCGACAACGCGAACAGGTCGAACGAACCAAATGGGTCCAACGACTTGTACAAGCCAAACGAGCCAGACGGGCCAGACGACCCGAACGGACCCATCCAAACAGTCGGGCCCAATCGGGTAGTCGGGCACGTTTGAGTCGTGGGGCCGTCCGGGTACGTCAAGTTCGTTAGGCCCGTCTGGGTCATCGGACCCATCTAGGTCGTCGAGCATGTTCGGGTCGTGGGGCCCGTCAGGGTTGTAGGGCCCATCCAGGACGTCGAGCTTGTTTGGGTCGTAGAGCCTGTCCAGGTCGTAATTCCCGTCCGGGTCGACGGGCCCGTTCGTGTCATCGTGCCCATCTGGGTCGTAAGGTCCGTGTAGGTTGTCAGACCCGTCCGGGTCGCCGGGCTCGTCCAGGTCGTCCACCCCATTCGGGCCCGTTCGGGTCGTCGAGCCCGTCCGGGTCTTTGGGCCTGCCTAACCCGTTCAGTTCTTCAAGCCCGCTTGACCCATTCGGGTCATTGGGCCCGCTTGGCCCGTTCAGGTTTTCGAGCCCGCTTGGCCCGTTCGGATCTTCAAACCCGCCTGGCTCATTCGGGTCTTCGGGCCCACCTGGCTCATTAGGTCATTGGGCCCGCCTGCCCCGTTCGGGTCATCGGGCTCACTCGAATTTTCCGGATCGTTGGGCTCGATCGACTCGTTCGCTTTGTCGAGCCCGCCTAGCCCGTTCATATCTTTAGGCCCGCCCAACCTCTTATGGTCGTCGGGCCTGCCCAATCCGTATAGGTTGTCGAGCAAGGCCCGTCCAAGTCTGAATTTAGCATATTCCATCTTAATCTTTAGTCTAACCCAACTAAAAATTTAAATTGAAAATTTGGATTGAATTTTTTGGATTATCCACATTTAAAAATCTTGATTTATAAAATGGATATCCAATCCATAAAATATATAAAATATAGATTAGATTGAAATCCATATCCATTAAATGGATTTTAAATGGATTGAATTTTTTAAAAAATGGATTATAAATGGATTGGATTGGAGCAAAAGTGGATTGGATCAAGAAAATTAGATTTTTTGCTCACCCCTAGTTGTGTGAATACAATTTGTGATGAGATATGTATAGTAGTGATGTTATTTGTTATTGAGATATGAAAAATGAATGGATACATGTGTGATAAAATGATTTGATTTAGCATAAACTAAATTGACATATCAATTGGGTCAAATTGGCTTAATGACATGTTGTTTTAGAATAAATATATAATTCTTTTAGCTTGAGAAATAAAATGAAAGGCTCAACTTGAATCAATTTGAGACAAACCTAAAAATTCATTGAGTGAAATTCCAAATTTTTAAATTTCAAAGAGCTCAAGCTCTTTTATTCATTGGATGAACTAATAATCGTTGGATGAGCCTTCTGAAAAAGACGGTCAGGACTTGGTTTACTTGACAAGTAAAACACTCATTTGAGTTGAGATAACTTTTTCATTTTATTTAAATGTGTGAATTATTTAAAATAATTTATATGATTATTAAAATATTTACACATTTATTTTAATTTATTAAAGTATATTATTTTTGTGCATACCTAACCTAAAAATAGGTCCATAAAATAAGCTTAAAACCAGACTCGATATCATCTAAAAATAATAAAGATCCATTGAAATAATAATATCACCTAAAATATTGGGAAGACATGTTGTTATAAGTGTTATATGTTATTATTTATAGGAAATTAACAAAATCTGGTAATATATTCTCTTTATTCATGGATTATAAAGATCTATGAATATATCTTTTGTCACAAGTAATATTTACTCAACACTTAATATTACTTCATAATTAGACATTATTTATCTACTACTTTTATTAATTTGAGTGAGAGTCTTTTGCAGATGATTTTTTCTCCACTTTTACTAACGAGCTCAAACTACAGTAGCTTTAAACCAATGACCTAATCATTCGAGGTCTTTCCATCCACCTCAAAAGCTACTTAACGGTTTTTAATAAAAACAATTTCTTAAATTAATTAATTATATATATATATATATATATTGATAAATCATATTTTTGGTCTCGATGTATATTCACAATTTGTTATATATCTTTTGTACTTATTATATTTTTTTATTCAAATAGCAACTAAAGAGCATAATTATCTCCAACTAAATATACTTCAGGAATATAAAAAAGATTTTATACTTGAAGGTGTTTTTTTATTGCTACAATTCATCTATACGTTCTCTTTAAAACATTATATTTTTCAGTATAATAAAAATAGAGTCTGCCTCACTTCACCCTTATATGTATTTCTTTATATTTTATTCAAAAAAAATTTACAACTTATTTATTTATTTTATATTCTTCTTAGAAGATACTTAATTTTTTTAATGTTTATGATAACATATATCAATTAATATAACTTTCAATCCATTAACTATTGTATAGGGACCAGTAGTTTGTTTTTCAAACATCTAAAAATATTAATAAAATATAATAAACAAATTTTGGAGTGGTTTTTGTGAAATACTTTCTTTCTGGTACTCTAATAATACAAAAGTCAATCATATGGCCCTAATATAAAATTTTGAGAGAAGACAATTAAATTTTATTTTATAATAATGAATGAGTGACACATTACAGTACACACCAAAATCAAGAACCTCTCAACAACTAAAAAACAGTGGTCGGTGCATCTCATCCTTATCCTCTCATCTTTTCCAACACAATTCCTCTCATTTTTTAAACGTTTCTTTTATATTATTCTCTTTCTCACACCTTTTATTTTTTTTATCATAAATATAAATAAAATGGCTAAATGATTTTTTTATCTGAATATGTGAATCAATTAATAGTAGTTTATTTATTAAAATAGTGAAAATTTTAATTTAGTTCTCGGATTTTGAAAAAAATTACAATAGCTATATCCTTTTGTAAATTATTTGAATTTATTTTGACGTATTTTAAATTAATTCAACATTAGAAAGCAAAGTAGAAAAACTGATTTATAATTAGCTTCTATAAGTGAATATAATTATCATATTTTTGTTATTTTAAATCTTATAAGTTCGTATATCTATAAAAACCCTACCATTTTCTCCTTTTTAAAAAGTGTTACCAACACGATACTTGGTTTTGCGGAAAAGCAAAGTAACGACGCAGCATTCGATACACATCTTCTTCTCTCTCTCTCTCTGAAGATTGTTTCTCTCTCTTCGGACCCTTTTCTCTCTGAATTCATTCTTCTGTACGCATCATCCATTATCTTCAAGCTCCGGTCATGGCGTCTGGATCATCGGGTCGCGGAAACTCTGCCTCCAAAGGGTTTGATTTCGGTTCAGACGACATCCTCTGCTCCTACGATGACTACGCCAACCGCGATTCCAGTTCCAACGGCAATCACGCGGATCCGGTAATTGCTCCCAATTCAACTATGGTATATTTACCCATGTGCCCTTTGCGTCAATTCGTGCGTTGACTCGCGCGTTTATGGTTTCTAAGGGCAAGTTCAGAACATGGGTCTCGGCCGCTTGGAGTAAAAGTTGTTAGGGTTTTGGGAAGTTATCATTTTTAGTGATAAAGGTTTAATATTGATGTTGGAGGTTTCTATTGTGTTGTTTGTTTGGTTCGATTCTTTATATCTCTGATCGTGGTTTTGGTTATAATTTGTTGAGACTGGATTGGTTATTTGGGTCTTTATGTTGTTTGCGGTAAGTGAATGAGTTGCTTGGAGTTGAAATTGTGAAGATTGGAGTGACTTGCTGAGTTAGGGTTGGTGACATGTTAGGATGTGAGTTCGAGGTTGTAAGAATGCTTTAGTGAAATTTTGTGGTGCAGGAATGTGAAGCTGATTTCTTCAGGTGTTGTGGAATTCCTTCTGGTTGGTGAAGTTACTTTTGACTTATTGGTGCAACAGAAGTTTTAATTATTTCGTTGAGGGTTTATTTGGATTGTTGAATGGTGGATGTGTTGTTGGGAGTTATAATAGGAAAAGTTCGAGTGACTTGCTGAGTTTTGGGTTTATGCTGTTCTGTAATGGCTAGTGAAATCTTAGGTTGTGAGTTCGTTGTTGTAATGGAAAGTTTTAGTGAAGTATGAGTGTTTATCTGTGTGGGCCCAAGGTATTTTGGAGTTTATTTAGGAGTGTGAATTCTGGTGTGGGGTGGATGAATGCATTAGCTGTTTGACTTTGAAAGAAGAGATGATATTGATTGGATGTGAGAGGAAAAAGGAATGTTCTTCTGTAGTGTGCATTTGTCTCCTGAGTGTTGGGTTTTCTTTATCCGTACGCATGGTTGAGTTTTTCATATGCAATTTGAAAACATTGATGTGTGAGATGTACGGGGTCAACATGGTTGTCAGCTGGGAGAAATAGAATCAATGAGGGATTCTGTCCAAGTGTACCACTTATATATGATTTTTTGGCAATTCAGATGCTGGGATGCTTTTAATTTGTGCACTTAGATAGGTTGATAATCATGGTTCACTGTATGTTTGGAATATAATTGATCAGTCCTCATATACAAAACTAAAACTAATGTGTTATTTACCTTTTATGGTGTAGATGTATGAGGATGAATGTAGGTAATAGGTCAATTCCTTGAATCATGTCAATAAAGGAATTGTGAAAATTAGAGAAACACCATAGTTTAAGATGAGGATACTGATGATAATATAATTTTTGTTTTATGCTTAAAGTGGTAAAATGATATTATCCCATTGAATCAAATTGCTTATTATGGGTAACCAGAGTTTTTTGTTTACTCATAACTATTGTGCTTGCTTTCTTCTGAGTTTTCTTTACAATTCTACAATTCTCAAGCTTAATGTTTCCTATATGCGGTATATTCTTGTACTGGTTATGAGCCACATGTACCTTATATACCTCTCTGTCTTTTCTAATCTCTTATCCACAAATATTCTGCAGGATTTTCACAAAGCAAGGATGTCGAGGACATCAATGTTTCCTGCTACTGCCTATAATCCACCTGAAGATTCTTTAAGCCAAGACGTGATTGCGACTGTAGAGAAGAGTATGAAAAAATATGCTGACAACCTCATGCGTTTTCTAGAGGGAATTAGTTCCAGGCTATCACAGTTGGAATTATACTGTTACAATCTTGACAAATCTATTGGAGAAATGAGATCAGATTTAACTCGTGACCATGTGGAGCAAGATTCAAGGCTGAAATCTCTTGAAAAGCACCTTCAAGAAGTAAGTCACTATTATAATTGGTAATATCTATAATAGTTTGTTAACAATTAACATCGAAATTATATTGTGCTGTTACTGACATCATTCCATCTTATCTTCCAATTTTATCCTCCACCCAAAACCTTGGGGGGTTGTATGATGGAATATAAATCATTGATATAATTATAATCATTAATTTTCTATTTTACTCATTCATAAGTGGTATTGCAAACCCTTTCCTTTTTATCTTCTCAGCCAGCATTCCTCCCATCCGTAGATATGTTTCCCCATAGTGTCATCAAGTCACATAATAACCTGCTAACTGCCAGATTATATGATATTTTATAAGCATAATAGAGACAAGGACAAACAAAGGGGTATAGATTGACACAATTCTATGAAATATAAAAGTTTTTTTCCTTAAATGATTTTGATTTGATTGAATCAACTTGTACTTGGATCTGGGGGTGTTATTTTGATAGTTTGGACAAATCTTCAGTTGGATTATATTGGATGGATAGAAAAGAATCCATTAATGCTTTTGTGATGTGTCAAAAAATGCATTGAAAAGAAATCTAATTGATCCATGTTCAATTTAATCAAAACCATCATCCATTGATCGCTAACTCCATTAATCACAATAACCCCACCCATCCTACCCATTTATTTCTGTTAACTAAAATAGGTGAACTGGATGTACTAATAGGGATTGTTTTGCCAATCCACTAGTATAACGTTCGTCAACTCAACTCGGAGATTTAACTCATAAACTTGGAAGGGTTTACTCAATGTAAAAAATAATATTAAAAAGTCTATTAACGATGAATTGCATGAGATAATATTTTTTAGGATTATATTTTAACTTGATAGTAAAGAAAAGTAGCAGCCACAATAAGAAAGTATAATAGTACAATAGTGCTAAAATAAGATTAAACATAGCATGAATGACCAAGTCATATATGAATTCATAAAAACGCAAGTTCTTAAACTGAAAGCATTTGAAGCAGAAGTTAATTTCTTCAAATAGTTTGAGTACTAACAAAAACTGTTGAGTATAGTCAACGAGGGGAATTTTATGTTGATTTTGAACTTGCTGACTTGCTTCTTGACTTGAGAAGTTACACAAGTTTACAAAAATTTAAAGAGTCTGTGAGTTTACTTAGAAAAGAGTTTGAAAGTGAGTTAACTTGCTTTATCTACTGGGATCGAGAGCTCGTAATAGGTTAGAGTTCACTCCAGAGTGTGGCAACCTTGAAAACCCTACCCAGTCTACCATCATCAACATAAAATTGCCTATGTGTGAAGGGTAATTGCCTTCGTGTATCTATCTTCATTGAAAAGTTGGTACTTCTTAGGGCCATTTGTGCAGAATGATATTTTGATATATCAAATTCTAACTCAACTCTGTCCAAATGCATTATTTTATTACCAATATAATTTAGCTTCTTTCTATTGAAGTTAAATTGCTGTTATAATCTTGAGTTGCTTCTCTCTTTATTTTTCTTGGCACATATTTGGTGAAGAGGAAATGAGTGGGAAAGAGAATGATGGAGAGGTTAAATAGATGAGAAATGGGGGAATTTTTTGGTTTGGTTTGATGGAAATGGGAAGAGACAGAAAAAAGGTGTATCTTTGTTTCCTGGCTATACTGCGTGGAATTGTGAGTGGGGAGACAATTGGACCTTGTGGTGGTTTGAAACTGTTGAAATTGTGATGGTGTTAAACCACAAATAATGTTTTATGGTTGATTTTAAAAAGCATAATTGATTTTCACTAATCACAATAGGTTGTGTGAATTAAAAATCAATTAACAAGGAACATTTTTATATATTTTTCCTTTCCTTTCCTTTTTTTCATATCTCTTTATCTCTCTTAAAATGGACATTCATAGATCTCTTTTATTTGTCATCTATTCTTTTCCTTCTTACCACAAACACAATGAGGGTAATACGGGGATCATAGTCATAGTAATTTATTCTGTTTCATTCCCTTTTCAAACAATGGAATGAAAATTTATTCTTTCTCGCCATTAAATATCTAAGGTTGTTGTTTTATTCTATTTCATATTAATCCATTTTTCTCTGCTCATCATTAGATATTTTATCAGGTGCATAGATGCACTGTAACATACATGTGTTTCATATGTACCTGGTTGACATGCATACCACATTACCACCAGAGTAGCACCTACTTCCTGGCTCATTTCAAAACGCAAATCTCATTATCCTTGTGGAAATGTAATCTAGCCAAAAAGTACCCGTGTAATCAACAGTCAAAACCCTTTACAAAGTTGGACCTGGATAAAAAGGCGCCGTTGTTTTTTTTTTGTTGAAAATCAACTCTTGGGAGAGATCTAAATCCGTTTTAATGATTTCCAATTGATTTTTCTTCATCTTTCTCAATCTCTGATTCTTCAGCTAGGATATCCAAGCACAGCCATGAGGTAATTTCAAAAGAAGTTATCTCCAATTGTGTGCCGGATATTCTGGTGTGTTTCTAGCTTGCTTAGTGCTACAAGTGGTAGGGATCCTTTGTGTTGAATATAAGGAGTTGTGTGGGATGTAAACCAAATGGTTTAGTTGGTCTTAAGATAGATCTCTAGCCCAGCAAGGATTTGGACTAGAAGTACCATTCTGGGCAGGATTTTTGGGTTTGGCTTAGTAATGTGGACCTAGAATATTCTTTGTCTGAATTTTTAAACCCAGCCATAGTCTTATCTCGATTTGCAGATTCTTAATATACTTTGTCCATCAAGATTAACAATTGCCAACCCTATGCAGTATTGCTAAATTAAGAATTCATTACTACTGGTATAAGTTGAACAGTACTCCCAACCTTAAACTCTCTTATGCTGCTTCTGTAGGTTCACAGGTCTGTACAAATTTTAAGAGACAAGCAAGAGCTGGCTGACACTCAGAAAGAATTGGCCAAGCTTCAACTTGCTCAGAAAGAATCATCTTCCTCCACCCATTCACAGTCCAATGAGGAGAGATCATCACCAACCACAGATCCTAAAAAAACTGACAATCCATCTGATGCAAACAACCAGCAGTTGGCTCTTGCTCTACCTCATCAAATTGCCCCTCAGCAGCAGCCTGCAGCGCCTCCTGCTCAGGCTCAGGCACCTGCACCAAATGTGACTCAAGCCCCTCAGCAGCCTCCTTATTACATCCCTCCCATCCCTCTGCAGAATCCACCTGTGCCCCAGCTTCCCCAGAACCAATATTTACCTTCTGATCAACAATATCGAACTCCCCAACTTGTGGCCCCACAACCAACACCATCTCAAGTAACACCGTCCCCACCTGTGCAACAATTTTCTCACTATCAGCAGCAACAGCCACAGCCACAACAGCAGCAGCTCCAGCAGCAACAACAATGGTCACAGCAGGTACCATCACCTCAGCCACCCTCAATGCAATCGCAAACAAGACCCCCCTCTCCTGCTATGTACCCTCCATATCAGCCAAATCAAGCAACAAATCCATCACCTGCAGAAACACTACCAAACAGCATGCCCATGCAAGTGCCATATTCAGGAGTTCCACCACCAGGATCTAGCCGTGCTGACACAATACCATATGGATATGGAGGAGCTGGAAGAACAGTTCCACAACAGCCTCCACCCCAGCAGATGAAGGGTTCTTTTCCTGCACCTCCAGGTGAAATGTATGGACCTACTGGCTCTCTCGCGGCCCTTCCTCCTCCTAGTAGTGCATACATGATGTATGAGGGTGAGGGAGGAAGAACACATCATCCACCACAACCTCATTTTACTCAACCTGGATATCCTCCGACAAGTGCTTCCCTTCAGAACCCCCCAAGCCATAATCTTATGGTTCGAAATCCCAACCAGTCGCAGTTTGTCCGCAACCATCCCTACAATGATTTGATTGAGAAATTGGTGAGCATGGGATTCAGGGGTGACCATGTTGTGAGTGTGATCCAGAGGATGGAGGAGAGTGGTCAGGCCATTGATTTCAATTCGGTACTTGACAGGTTGAATGTGCATAGCTCTGTGGGTCCTCAGAGGGGATGGTCAGGGTGATGAACAACTTTTTCTGAACAACACTTGTCTGCCAAACTAAATACTGTGTTCAAACCCTCAAATCATTGCGTGTTTTAGTATGCATTGAATAAAAGTTTTTATGTAATGAATGTGATGGTTTATCTTCCTATGTAAAAAATGCCTTGAGATGTGAGGATTTGTCTAGTATTTATGCAGAAAATCCTCCACTTGCTCTTTTCTATTTTTTTAACTTATATTTTAAAGAAGTATATGAAACTTTAGATTATTGGTAATGCCCTGTTTGTCATTTCATCACTAAAGAGAGTATTTACTTTATCTGTTCAATATATTTCTTATTAGTTATAATAACATGTATGAAAAAAGTTTAAGTTTAGGGGTAAAACTTTCAAGCATTAGTAAAGGTTGATTCTAGTCTTTATATTTTAAAAATGGGGTTTTGATTCTTGTACTTTCTAGACTGTAGTAATTTGGTCTTTTGTCAGGTCAAAATGATAAATAGGGTAAGGAATAAAATTTATAACATTTTATGATTGCAAAGACTTAAGAAGTTGTCCCGTATGGACTAAGACTAGTCTTTATAAAAAAATTTGAAAGACCTCTTATTTTATCCAAAATTTAGTAAAGACATTTGTTAAGGAGTCATTGTCCATTTTTCTGAATTTTTACAATTTACAAAGAAAGAAAAATTAATTATGAAGTATAATATAATTTTTTCAGTATTTTTTTTTTCATTTCTGAACAGTATTTTCTTTTAATATTGATTAGTTCAGAGTTAACTTTTTTTCTTCTTTTACTTTCGGATTGTTGAATTTGAAATTTTATTTTCTACTATGTGAGTGTAGTGTCCAGTGCAGATACCGAGTTGAACATCGATTGTCAAAAACAATTGTTGCATCTACCAAATATCTATAATAAAAACAACTTCTGATTGTAAATATTATAACAGTAAGAAATGACGCATATAATCAATCACTGAACGCATCTAAACTTTGCAGCTTTCCCAAATACGTCATTAATTCTTTTAGCTTATATCTCAGTACAACTCAAAGTTCTTTTCTAACGAATTTTTTGGGCTATAAATTTTTTTCAAGTGTATGAAATATCATTTTCATATGAGTTATCAAATATTAAGTAAGAATAAGGTATTATTGAATCGCAAGCCCACAACTGTGAGAGTTATGATAGAAAGTCGAAGAAAAGAAATACAAGGGTAGATAAGACAGGAAGAAAAGGTGCATGTGCAGGAGAGGGAAAGGTAAAGTCTTTGCCTCGATGCCATTTGCAGACTTTTGCAATGAATCATGCATTGACACAATTTTTTAATATAAGAAATAATAATATAATGATGAATCCATTGATGATGATGATAGTTAGTGGAATTTTGGTCACCTATCACAATGTATGTGCTTCAAATAAAATTGCATTTCAATTAAGTATATATGTTATTACATATTCGCTAGTCAATTTATTGTTAGGAATATAAGAGCACATTGGTATTTTTTCTTTTACACATAATTCAGTAATTATGGCAGTAAGTGCTATATTATATTCATTCTTTTTCTTATTTACTTTTTGTCTGTTTTCGTGCATGTATAGAAAATATCTTAAAAAATAAGTCAAAAAATATATAAAAGAATTTAAAAAAAAAAAATCTCTTATATGGCATAGATAATTTTAAAAAAGATATAAATCAGTTCAGAGTTAACTAAGAATTCAAGTTTTACCTTTTTAAATAGGACTTGAATGTTAATGACCTTGCAGAACTCACTCTTTGAAATAATTTAGTTCAGAGTTTTCGTACATTTATAAATAATTTTTCACTGGCCATCAATTATAATCATTAAAAGGTAAGAAATTAATAAACCTGATATGTATGATAATTTGTGATTGATTCAAAGTATTGTTTACTGCCTAAGCTTAAATTTTATATATATATATATATATATATATATATATAATAATATTTTAATTTTTT
>Ga0214544_1004988_pt1:22500-26129 | contig 26129 bp, 22 predicted proteins | sample CNSS3metaG_FD_160074 | JGI IMG/M metagenome (GOLD analysis project Ga0214544, IMG submission 160074) | Root nodule microbial communities from cowpea collected in UCLA plant growth center, Los Angeles, California, USA - CNSS3 | ecosystem: Host-associated > Plants > Roots > Nodule... | reverse complement strand
CATTTGAAATATTATGATGGGCCCAATTGTGATTTAATAAAATATAAAGACTTATTGGTTATTATTATGGGAAGTGATAATAAAATAAAATAAAGATAAAGATAAAATAAAAACCAACTTGATGGACATTGGTTTATAAAAGGAATTGAGGTTATGTCTCTGGCCATAAGGTTCTTTTCACAATAACCCATCAAGAACGTGTCAGAAGAGAAAGAAAGGCAAAGAGATAGATTGAGAAACGGTGATTGAAGAGCACACAAGATTACAAATTTGAAGAACGCATATTCATAGGATCTCCCATGAATCAAGTTTAGTGCTTTATTATGTTTTATCGAGTGAGAATCATAACTCTTAAAGATTCTTAATCAGTTTTACATAATTGACCTACGCTCCAATAATATTTTCGGTATAACACCATCCAATATTTGATAATAATAAACTACTGCAACTTTCATTATTTATATAATTTGTGAGATACAGGTCAAATATAGTCGATAAATAAACAAGCTTACTTACTTAAAGTAGAGTATGCTTCAACTTTTTCGAGTGGATATTTAGAGGAATGAAAAGCAATCAAACAATTGCACACTAGCCAGCTGAAATAATATAACAATCATTGTAGTTGTATAGAAGAAGTCACTATAGTCTAGTCAAAACAACTTTTAAACATATATCATTCACAAAGGTTGTGCCAAGAAATCAAACATCTCACCCTCTCAGCTCCACAACTTAGTTGTGTCAAGAACCTCAATTCCACCTCCTCACGAACACCTCAGCTTCGACTTCAATATTGGGGGGATTCATTAGGGTTTGTCAATATGAAAAATAATCAACAAATTAAAGAAAAGCTTCTATCCTTACCTCACAAATCCCGTTGAAATGGCTGAAATCAACCACAAGGTGATTCACCTCAACCTCCACGAACGCTCGAATATAGACCTAGGCCACGAAAAATCAAAATCCCAATTGGTGCGAGAGAGAAAAGGAGAAAGTCCTTGCGAAAGTGGCACTTGTAAGAGTGGTGTTTGCGACAATGCTTGCGATAGTGGTCAACCTGATGAAGCCAGGAAGGTAGTTGAATCCAATGTTGTGGAGCATTTCAAGGGTTTCCTTGTTGACCACGGTGTGGTCGATGTTGATGGTAGAGATGTAGGGCACGAAGTCCATGCATGACTCGCGCTCATTCTTCCTCCTGCAGCTTGAGCGAGATGCCACGAAAAAGACCCTTTTGGATGTGGTTCATGAGATGGATGTGCTTGAAGAATAATTGGAAGGGGTTGAGGTAGAACTTTAAGGAAGAAAAGAGGAGGTTGCTAAAGGTAGGAAACACATTTGGAGATGGGATAGGCGAGATTGGAGGGTTTGTCGGAAGGAAGGTAAGACAGAGGGATGGAGGAAATGAGAGGAGGGAAACAAGAGTTAACTAGTGTATTTTTCTTTTTTCAAGGCTGGAGAATGTTTGGAAAAATAAAAAAGAGAGGGATTTAGAAATTAATTTAATAATATATAATTATTATGTAGAAATTGATTTAGTGATTAATTTCTGTTTTTTATATTTTTGGTGATTACATTTCTTTAATTGTAATTTAAATATAATAATAATAAGTATAATGTTTAAAAAGAAATTACATTAGGTTTTTTATACATTTATCTAATTTTAAATAATTTTATGATTTAAAAAATAAATAATTATCTTCAAAATTATTGTTGAAATAATATATCAATATTTTAAAATTTTTCATTAAATTTGATTGAAGTTCAATAAGATTTAAGTAAACTTTAAATAAATATTTTTTTCTAATAATTAATTATTTGCAATAAATCTAGTTTCTAATTATATTATCATATTAATAATAAAACTATTTTAGATATGCAATCCAAGTCAAGAAAACTAATATTTTGGGAAAAATTATAGTTGAGTGTTTATATGGAGGACAATGACTTAAATATACACGTCGGAGGACAATCTTCGTTTATATTACCTTCCCTTGAATTGTGTTTGCTAAGCTTAACCAACGGTTGGGTTGGCTTGAATTTGGTCCAACGAGACCATTTTGATCTAATCTATATTTAATATTTCCGATTATTTTACACTACAAGAAAAACTAATATTATTGACGGTCAAAATCCGTTGGTAATGGTCACAATTCGTCGCTAAACTAGACTTATTGACAAATTACCGACGGTCAAAACTCTTGTCGATAAAATTTTATTGACGAAAATCATGTTTCATCGGTAATTATCGATGGAAAATTTGTCGATAATTATCAACGAAAATATCCATCGTTAATCTATATGTAATTACCGATCAAAAGATCCATCGGTAATTACTGACTGAAAAATTCATCGGTAATTACTGACTGAAAAATTTGTCGATAATTACCGACCAAAAAATTCATTGGTAAATAACGTTGTTTTCTACCTTTTATTAATGTTAAGTTTCGTGAATAAAATCAACTCCTATATGACTTTTATCTTGTTTAATCCTTTAGTTTATGTTATTTTTGTATTGTTTCGTATTTTAGTTGTTTTATACTGTTTTACTTCTAATCTCTATTATGAGTCTGTGAAATAAAACAATAGGAAGCAATTCTGGTGGAGGAAAACAAGTTGAAAGTCAAGGAAGCATGATTGGACATGAAAGATTGACTTTTACACAAATAACTATGTCGAGGGGCATCGAGATCAAGTCCAGCACTACAAACATGGAGAAAGGACTCACCTTGGAAGGCCAAAAAATGACCATTGGGCGCCAAGGTCACTCGCTGGGCGATCTGGTGGCTCGATAGGCGAAAATGACAAACCAGAACTGTAGTATTCGAGTCGTTGGGCGAAAATATGGCTCGCCCAGCGAGTTATATGTCTGAGAACGTCAATTTTATGCCTCGTTGGGCGAGAATGAAGCTGTTGGGCGAGCATATTGACCCCAATACGCGAATATGGTTATTTAATCATGTTTCTAAAAGAGTATTAGAGGATTCCTCATTTTGCACGAAGAGAAACACCTTGGGTGCTTGGGAGAGGCTCTTGGAGGCTATTAGGGGTGTTGGGAAACTCTCCCTTCTCGTTTTTAGGTTTCCTTCTTCATCCATGGAGGTTTTACCCCTTTTGCGTTGAGAGGATGATGGGCTACAAAATTGGAGGCGGAGATGGGAATGAGAGGTGCAATTAGAGCATGGAACAATATTCAAGAACCTTGGGAGAGAACAATAAAATACTTATTACTTGCTATGTGCGACTGGTGCACTTGTCGTGTTGGTTTTTCGCTAACACACTGTCACCATTACAATTTCTTCTTTTTCTCTTTCTTCTTCTCCTTCTTCTTCTCCATCTTCTTCTTCTTCTTCTTCTCCTCCTTCTTCTTCTTCTTCTTCTTCTTCTTCTCCTTCTCCTTCTCCTTATTCTTCTTCTCCTTCTTCTCCTTCTTCTACTTATTCTTCTCCTTCTTCTTCTCCTTCTTATACTTCTTCTACTTATTCTTCTCCATCTTCTCCTTCTTCTCCTTCTTCTCCTTCTTCTCCTTCTCCTTCTTCTCCTTCTCCTTCTTCTCCTTCTTCTACATCTTCTACTTCATCTACTTTTTCTTCTTCTCCTTCTCCTTCTTCTTCTTCTTCTCCATCTTCTTCTCC
>Ga0214544_1004988_pt1:0-15000 | contig 26129 bp, 22 predicted proteins | sample CNSS3metaG_FD_160074 | JGI IMG/M metagenome (GOLD analysis project Ga0214544, IMG submission 160074) | Root nodule microbial communities from cowpea collected in UCLA plant growth center, Los Angeles, California, USA - CNSS3 | ecosystem: Host-associated > Plants > Roots > Nodule | place... | reverse complement strand
TACCCCACCTGTCAACTGAGGATAATTTCTCTTCAGATGGGGTCTGCCACACTGCTACCAAGTGGGACCCTGAGATGCATGTGGTCGGCTGTAAGGCTTCTTCATTGGTCTCGCATCTGCGACATTCCTCTGATGTCGGACAACTGGACTAGGGCCCTTCTCCAGATGTTCAACACTCTTGGCATGTTCTACCACGACTAGAAATCTCCTCTCCCTCAAAGGTGTTACCACCTTCTTCAGCTCATGTTTGAGTCCTCGCTCAAACTTCAGGCACCTCCATTCCTCGGTAATATCTTGCGAGTAGTACCTCGCTAGATGCTCAAACCTGTTAACATATTCCTGCACCATCATATCCCATTGCTATAGTGCGAGGAATTCAGCCTCTCTGTCTTGTCTTGCCGTATCCGAAAAATACTTCTCCAGGAAACGAGTCCTGAAGTTGGTCCAATCGACCTCTTCCTCCCGGGTTTGCATTTGCTGCTGCATCCCAGCCCACTAGTACTCAGTGTCATCATTCAGCAGATAGGTGGCAAAAAGAAGTTTCTGCTCATCCATGCAGTTCATCACCTTAAAAATCTTTTCACATTTGCGGAGCCATGCATCCGCTTCATCAGGGGAGGCCTTGCCAGTGAACTCTGCTGGCTTGTGACGCAGGAAATCCTCCACGGTTGGCACCCTGACTGGTGCTATCGCCGAGGCTGCGCTGCTACAGGTGGCTGCATCGCATCCACCATCCGGTGTATAGCCTCTGCGATGTCATCAACACCATTTTCGTTCCTTCTCCTCCTATTAGCAGCCATAGCCTGGATACGCCACATTTCAACTGTTAAAATCAACTCACTTAGTTAAACAAAACACCCATGCCTTTCCAACATGCAACTAAATCACACAAACAATCAAGTGATAAGCTCACTCCTCAAAAGCCCCAAAATTTTTAAAATATTTTCAAAACTTTTGCTTTGATACCAAATGTAACATCCTGGTAGGATATTACTTAAAATAAAATGAAATAAAATAAACAGGCATAAATAAATACATCATTTATTGAATAAAACATTTCCCAAAAGCACGGGAAAATTCAAAACCTTTAAATTTAATTTCCAACATAAGTAAAAAAAGTATTAATAAAATACTCAAATCCTCCTATTACAAATTTGAAGTCCAAAACCATAATGAAATTACAGAAAATTATTTGAAAAGGCTTTATAAACAATCCCATAATCTTTGTTCCCACTATCCGCTCCTAAGCATCTCCTGGCCCACCTGAAACATCATCTGTTCCCGGATAAAAGTTCATCGCCACACACACAGATAGAGAGAGATATACACACACACACACATATATATATATATATATATATATATATATATATATATATATATATATGTATGTATGTGTGTGTGTGTGTGTGTGTTTGTGTACATAAAGTAAATATGTCACCCATCCCAAAGAAAATAACATCACTAAAGTATTTCATTGTTTTCAAATTACCCATCCCTGATCTCATAGTCCTTCATGAGTCATATGCATGAACTAGGTCTTGAGACTTCATTATGCTTCCACGAAACTAACCCATTCGTGGTTCAACCCTACGAGCCTATCCTGCTCATAGTCCTGCCCCAAAGACTCCTCGTTTGTAGTAAGACATCCAAGCCTCCCTCGCTCGGACCATGGCACGCACGCAATCACCATACTATAGACTTCTCGCCCAATAGCAACCGACGGGAACATAATAGTTCCTTGCCCATCGTGCGTCCGACGCATGTAATCACCATACTAAGGACTCCTCGCCACTTAATAGCCGACGGGAACTACACAGTTCCATGCCCATCATGCGTCCCACCATTAAGCACATCCTAGACCCCTATTGGACTCAGTCCTTCAAGCCCAAATACCACAAACACAAGCATATAATTCTTATACTTTAGGAAATAACAAGCAAACAGTCCAAACAGTACGTATATACTTGGCTTCTAGCCATTCTCGCTTAAGCTAAGTGCCTTCGCCCTAGCGAGCACATTAATCTCGCCTAAGCTGAATCATCTCTTCTGAGCGAGCATGAAACAGTGGCAACATCACACAATCTCGCATAGGCGAGCTCATCTCGCCTGAGCGAGTCATACCTTCGCCCAAAAATTGGAGAGAAACCTCACCTGAACGAGAATTTGATGCATACTGCATCAGACCACAACTAAACCTCGCTTAAGCGAGCTACCCTCGCCTAAGCGAGAGTATCTGTTGCTCAAACACCAAAACCCCTCGCCTGGACGAGAAGTCGCGCTCAAACATGCACATGTCTCATTGCGACCTCGCTTAGACGAGCATGTCTCTCCTGAGCGAGAAAACAAGTCGCTTAAAACCAAGCAAGTCGCTTGGGGGAGATGTTCGACTCCTAAACCAGTAGCGAAGCCCTACAACTCTCGCATAGGCGAGAGTGACCTACTTGGGTGAGAATTGCAGTATTCATCTCCTGGTCTTGCGCGAAAACAATCCACAACTAATACCAAAACCCAAATTAATCACTACTAAGCATTCTATTTCATCAAGCCATCACAGTAACATGTTTTCAACAGGTTTGCATCATCAACTAAAGGTTTGGCCAAAGACAACAACAACAATACCAAAACCCTCATCCCCTTCATATAAACCACCCAAAAGGGCTTTGTACCTAAACTTCAATCCACCAATTCTCAATTATAGTGCATAAATCATACCACATATAATCCAATTGAGGATAAAAACGCAGAAACACATCATGGGTTTAGTGCTTATTCAATGATAATTACATAGGGGTTTTGATACTATTTTTTCTAGCCCCCCCTTGGGGGATCCTTACTCTAGGTTTTACTGTGCCTTTTTTCATTCCCTCCAAAACTAGACTTATCAAAAATAAAAGTTAATTCATGTCTATCAAGGTTTGAACTTGTGACCCTCCACTCATAAGGCCAAATCACCACCATTACGCCAATTCAAATTTAGTGATAACTATTATAATCCTATGATTATAATATCACTCACCAGTTACAAATATATTATCAAAATAATAATAAAACAATTAACACACAAAAGGCATACATAGGACTCAAACCCAAGTCCCCTCACACAATAAGGTACTCTCAACCACTTAAGATAGTACTTTTCCACGTCATACTAATTAGCATTTAATGACATTCAAGTTCCCACCTCCCACCTTTAATTAATTAATTAATTAATTAATTAAATTTTCCGCGAGTCTTACATTACATAGTAACTGCATTCATATGAGCCAGTTTGTAAATTACACTACAATAAATGCACAATTATAAGTAATTGAGAAAATAAAGAAATTGAATAACTATAATACTATAGACAAAAATAGAAAACCTGGAGGCCCAACCATGCTAGCCTTTTTATCATAGTAGTTGATTTCCCTAACAACATGCTATATGCAGTAATTGAACTATGAAAAAAGTAAGGTGTTAAGATATAATTATATAAGAAAGAAATTTCATAAAAAGTAGGTTCTTACCAATCTATAACTTGTTTGAGATGGTTAGGGGGGCCTGTGCTAGGAACTAAGCCACACAACAATGTTGTCCTTCATGGAAATCACAAGTAGTTGCCAATGATGCCTGCAATCAAAAAAAAATTCATTGTTTTACCTTAAAATGACAAATTATAATTAGAAGTCAACAAACTACACATACCTAGCAATATAGGGGACAAAATATCTTTCCTTTCCTCGTCCAAAGCATTGGGTAATGTATGCTTGAATGTCATCAAATTTATTGCCTGCATGAGTTAGTTAGGGGTCTATGAACCCATATACATCACTCAACCCCATATTGTTACTGACACCAAACATATACCTGAACAAATGAAGGGTTTAGATGCGACTAGATAAATTAGTTAAACATAATGAATGGTTTAGATGCTTACATCATCCATAACTGAATAAGGGTAATATTCAGTTCTTCCGTCCCCTACGCAAGCTCTAAGACATCTTGCTTATGCAGTTAAATTGGGGTGTCACTATCTCTCCCAAATACATCAGAATCCCATGGAACTGCCATCGGCTTATTACTTATGATGTCAGCAAGCTGGTGTAATCCACCAAGAGGATCGTCCAAAGATATTGGAATCTTCATAGATTCAAGACTTGCAACCTCATGCGACTATTATTACGGAAAAAATAATTTGGTTGTGAACATAAATAACATGTAAACTTAAAATGCAGAGCACAATAAGATGAGTTTGGGGATCCATACCGAGGGGTCAAAAATAGAACCAACCAAATCTTTAGGCCAGGTGAGGAAAGACTGAAATGCTTGTGCCACAGTATATACCTCATCTTTTGGCACAGGAACTAAAGCATCTAGTCAATGACTTCCTCTACCGTGACCTTAACCTCGTCATTTGTTAGCTCCATACCATGAAGAATAGTGGCTGTCTCAAATACTGTTCCACGGGCCATTAGTGTCTTCCCTGTACCATGAAGAACATATAGTTCACATAGATGAGCGTCATCTGCATCATCCCCTGGTACAGCTGGAGCCGAACAACTTCCCTTTCTACTTCTACCTGTCAAAGCCAATGATAATGTTATTTTATTAAATCACAATTATGTAAGATCATAACTTAGCATAAAATGATTGTCAGTTTTACCTGTTGGGGGGGAATAAAAGGTTCTGGTTGGGGAATTAGTTGCGGAGGGATGCCATGACCACCAAAATGCTGCTCGAAATGACGCATAACCCTTTTAGTGATTTTTTTCTGTCAGTTTTTCTTCATACTCAGCACTGTGCGTCGATGAAGACTGATTAGAGGAGCCACCAAAATATTGGCGAATGTCGACTCTTGCTCCAATAGCACGCACACGTCCAGGGTGCTCAAGCCGTCCAATGCAGTAGCAAGAATGTCATGACGACCTTCTGGAATGAAAGTACCTTGGGAGCTCTACTCAACCAAGGAGTCCTGCAATATAATAAAAGAAAATTAAAATAAAATTGGTATAAAATTATATTATTGTTTAAAGTAAAGTTAACTCTTACAATATTTTCAGAGATTTCTCGTGTAGTTTCAGAAGTGTAAGTGCCCGATGATCGTAGACGGACTAACTTCCACTTTTGATGACGAGATGGTGGTGAAGGAGGTGCGGGAAAATCATCTTCAGAAGGTAGGGGCCTAAACTTTTCTTTTTCCTTCAATATATTTTCTTCAAGCTTTCTATACCCACCACAAGACAATAAGTGCGGGTTTTTATTTTGAACACTTATGCTTTGGGCCTTTTTTTCTCTTTTCTTGTAATATATAAACCCACTTTATGAATTAGTTCAAATTGTGCATAATTATCAATTTTGCAATTGATGATTTCAAATAAACATACCTGCCATCCCTCAGATGTCCAAAGCTCAACAAACTGACGCCAAGTGTCTTCATCAATTGCCTTGTACAGCTCGCGTGGATCTTCATTCTTTTTAAATCCATAGATATACCTAGACATCAGTTTTGTTTTAAAACCACGGAAATCCTCGGCGACAGCCGACAAACATTTATGTTTAAGTGTCGTTTGGAATATCAAATGTCATCTGCAATAAAGAAAATGCACATCAATAAGTGCTTTACCAATATAATAAAAATATAAAATTAAAAAAATTACATATGACATAAATTACCATTAGATCCTGCATATCATGTTCCGTTGAACTTCGTACACATGATCGAAACTAGGAGTAAGGATGAATATGTTGTCACGTGCCAGTACTCCTAAATAGCTTCTGAAGAGGTCTCCATTACGACTTGAAGCTAGACCAGTCACGACGTCAATAATGACATGAGTCTTCTTACCTTTAGCTTTGCTCAATAAGAGCTTCCTCAAGCTCCTCGGGTGGTTCTCTTTTTGGGCACTTCATCCTCCAATGATGAAGTCTGATGGTCAACCATATATATGTTGTTAAAAGAAAAAAATACAAAAGATTAATAACAAATATTTAAAATAACAAATAACATACTATTTAACAAAACGCATAAATTTACATAAAAAATCCAGATTCATATGTAAAGTTATGGATTGGTTATATGTATATTCCCTCATCGTGATCTTCTCGAATTGCTTGTACATCGTCAAGTATTGGAGCCTCATCAAAATTTATCGTTGTTTTAAATGGATGAGTGTCAACAATATGAAGGTTACTCAAATTCTCTTCATTAACATCAATTTGTCTCTTGCCTTGAAGAGCAACAAACCAATGTTGAGATGCAGCATTTTTTACATAAAAAAGTTGAGATGGTTGATGTGTCATGATAAAAGGCTCGTCTCGATAACTCATCTTACAAAAATCCACTAGAGTCATACCTAATTCATCGATTTTGACACCACTCTTATTATCAATCCACTTACATTTGAAAAGTGGAATAATGCACATAGTATAATCAACCTCCCATATCTCTTTTATTACACCATAGTAGTCATTGACCAATTACCGGATTTTGATCTTTGGATGTGGAAAATTGCAACGACTCAGCTTCAAGACTCACTCCATTATTTTGTATTGTGCTTTTATCATCCAAAGACTTTGTATAGAATGTGCAATTATTAATTTCATAACTTGTACAAGGTACGACATTAAATTTCAATCCATTTGCTAGCCACATCAAAGTCTCAGAAGATTGTGAATCTTTCAAAACCTCAAATTTAAACTAAGGCATGAATGTTTTGTTATGCTCCATCAACTGCCATTTCTCTTATTGTCTCGGATGTTGTTTCTTTACAATGGCTTTATGTACACATGTGCTTGCATTAGTTTTGTGCGATCTTTGGTTACCACATTCACACCCCGGATGTTGTTACTTATAGAACACCTATTCAACCATGATCTATGAGGAACTCCTATCGGATTTGCTTTTGTCATGTAATCTGAACAAAACTCGATACTTTCTTCAGCAATATACCTTTCAATCATTGAAGCTTCTAGACGATATTGATTTTTTATGTACCCTTTCAAAATCTTCATATAGCGTTCAATAGGATACATCCATCTTAGGTATACTGGCCCACAGAACTTGATTTCTCTTACCAAATGAACAAGCAAATGTACCATAACATCAAAAAAGGATGGAGGGAAAAAGCATCTCCAACTGACACAAGATGATTACAATCTCACTTTGAAGGTCATCTAACTTTAAAGGATCGATGACTTTACAACAAATTGAAGAGAAAAATGAACACAACGAGTTATAGTTTGTCGAACATTTTTTGGTAAAATTCCACGAATAGTCACCGGTAACAATTGTTGCATTAAGACGTGCCAATCATGAGACTTCAGGCTAACAAGCTTCAAATCTTGCTTGGACACTAAAATCTTAATATTTGAAGAGTATCCTTGTGGTACCTTGACACTCTTTAGACAGAGGAAAAAACTTATCTTTTCTTGTCTAGACATAGTGTAACATGCGGAAGGCAAATAAGTACGCTTACCAACCTCCCTTGGTGCCAAGTCTTTGCGAATATTCATTTCAAGCAAATCCAACTGACCATTTACTCCATCTTTTGTCTTTCCTTGAATGTTAAGTAGTGTACCAATCAAGCTATCACATACATTCTTCTCCACATGCATTACATTTATACAGTGTCTAACCTTTAACTTTGACCAATATGGAAGATCAAAGAATATTGATTTTTTCTTCCAAGGGCTCATTGCAGATGATTTCTTGGGGGTTTTCCAAAATATATGATGTATTTATTAACTTTTTCATGAATTTGAAAGTCATTCAATGGAATGGGTGCATCATCAAATTCTTGATGTCCATTAAATGATTTTTTAACCTTCAATAAGGATGATTTGTTTGCAAAAATCTCCGATGGCACATATACATTGTCTTCCTTCCGTATTTCAATTGATGAGCTGCAGTGTTTTCTTCACGTATAGGACATGCTTTATGACCCTTAACACTGTACCTTGACAAATTACTATAAGCTGGAAAGTCATTAATGGTGCAAAATAACAGCACGCATCAGAAAAGTCTCAGAAGCAAAATCATCAAATGTTTCAACTCCATCCGGCCACAACATTTTCAATTCTTCAACTAGTGGACTAAGATAAACATCTATGTCATTTCCAGGCTATTTTGGACTAGATATCATCATAGACAACATCATATATTTTCTCTTCATGCAAAATCCAGGAGACAAGTTGTAAATAAATAATATAACGGGTCAGCAACTATCGTTGGTACTTAAATTACCAAATGGATTCATTCCATTAGTAGCTAAACCAAAACAAATATTTCTACATTCTTCATCGAACTGGGGGAACTCATGATCAATATTTTTCCATTGCATTGAATCAGCTGGATGACAAAGCAGGTTGTCATATCTTCTCTCATCTGCATGCCATCGAAGGTTTTTAACGTCTTTTGGATTCGCAAACAAATGCTTAAGTCTAGGTACAATTGAAAGGTACCTAACTACTTTCAAAATGGGCCCATTCTTTTCTAACCCACCTTTATCTTCACTGTTGATTTTCTCCTTATACCGTGATAAGCCACACTTTGGACACTTTTTCAATCCTTCAAATTCTTTTCTATAGAGTATGCAATCATTAGGACATCCATGTATCCTTTTATACTCCATACCCATTAGACAAAGAATTTTCTTGGCATCATAGTTACGAGTGGGTAGTGTATTTCCATCTAGAATCATTTTATTCAACAGCACCAACAATTTTGTGAAACTCTTATTGATCCACCCATTGGTCGCCTTCAAATTCATTAGTCTTAACACCACTGAAAACCTTGTGAATTTAGTTTAACCAACATACAACAGAGTCTCCGAATTAGTAGACATTGTCTCATACACATGCTATTTGGCAAAAGCTTCAGCGCCAACATCACAGATCATGTCCTCTAATTTGTCTTCTTCACGTAGATCTTCCATGGTGGAATCCACAACATTTTCAGTTCGGGAAACAATTGGAAAGTCTATTAATTTGTCGTGCCATTTCCATATAGTATAACTTGGAAGGAAACCATCACAAATAAGATGTTCCCTAATTTCGGTTGCATTCAACTTTCTCGCGTTCAAACAGTTCACACAAGGACATCTAAACTTCACTTCATCAGCATTTCTACCTTAATTACGTTGCACAAATTGTATAAATTCTTCTACTCCTTTCTCATACTCAACATTGATGTGTGGTAAGTCAATCCAGTCTCGATCCATACATTTATATACTGAAATTGTGTGAACAATTTCAGTAATCTTTAAATGAATAATCACCTCGCTTTTGTATTTAAGGCGTGACACTATCCCATTCAAGAAGATTCACTTTTTCTAGTTTATTGGTACATATTAATTTTAAAACACGTATCTAAAATTTCACGAAATTTTGCTAGCATTTCGTATCGGTCTTCAGGTTACACGAAGTGAAAGTGATTATCAACCACAATCAAATATGCACCCGAAGATCAATAGCAAAACACAGATGACAAATATTCATGAATATTAAGATATGTATATTAAAATATACATGCTCCAATAAACTACTAAAAAGCGATTAATCTTCTTAAACTGTCAAACAGGACAATTCAAGATTGAATACATTTAAATTATTACTATTGTCTCGTTTAAAAAATATACATATTTATTTTTTAAAAAAAATACTTGGAGACAAGTAAATAATTTTCATATTCAATCTTAAACGGGAAATTATGGCTAACTCCATGTAACGACGATTTCAGATCAAACAAAATAAATTGATTTACTTTAAAATATAAATAAATAAACATACAACAACATAGATTTATTTTAGCATAGAATTAAATTAATTTATCTAATATACAAAAAATAAACAATATACTAAACAATTATAAGCTCAAAATAAAATTAAGAACTTGTGAGCGTGAAACGTGAGTAACAACGGAGGAGAATCAACCTTACCATAGTCCGACAATAGGGATAATAGTACGTGAACACTGTCAAAAGTTTAAAATAAATTATGATGAAATTGATGCGTACTAACTCCTAGGATCCAAACTAAGATATGTAAATTTGAAAAGCAAACAAAGTTCATTATCATCAATCTCATTTTTATTACTATCACATAATAGTAATAAAAAAACTTAATAACAAATTTTTATTACTATCACAAAGAATCTATAGAGGAATCCAACAGGAATTGGTTTTGGGGTTCCAAATAGCATGGAGCAAAAACTTAGCACCACTTTACGGGCTCGATGGGGAGTGGGACTATTGCAAAAAAAATTAGGACACTTGATTGTGGCTTCGTAAAAACGATTTTCTTGTGCACAAGCCAAAAAGTATTTACAAACTCAATCTCCATCAAACTACAAACCCAATTTCTACAATATATCTAAATAATCTCAAATTCAAGATTGAAAATATAAGAACATACAAACAATGCAGAAAATTAAATCAAGGTGAATCCAAAAACAACCCAAAACGTAAAAATAAACCATACATTGCAGCGTGATTGAACAGAGGCAATGGTAGCGGCACCAGAACAACCTCCTCGATGGTGTAGTAGCGGTGCAGTAGCGGTACAGCGGCGGTGCAAGTGGAATGAAGGGTTGCGTGCAGTGGAACCTTCGTGATGGTTGCTCAGAAAAGACAAAGAAGTAGCGACGCCGAAACAATCTCGGTGAAATGGCAACGTAGCGGCGGTGCAGTGACCGTACAGGCATAATAGAAATGCAGCGGTGCAGTGGAGTTGTTCGAAGAAGAAGAAGATGCAGGGCCGGCCACGGAAGAACCTCATCCACGGTGCAGTGGCGGTGCAATGGCGATGCAACGGTGGTGAAGCTGGAATGAACGGTTGGGGCGTAGTGGAAGAGTGGAAGGTATGTGGGGGATGCTCGAAGAAGAAGAAAATCGTAGAAGGTTTGCGGTGCTGCAAAAAGATTTGGGTTTTTTTTAACCCTACGAAGCGATACTGCCTCGGTTAATTCAAAACCAAGGCATATTGTCTTCTTATATGCCTCACTTGGCAGGAGGACTGAAGCATAAGGTACCTACTACCTCGGTTATAAAAGAACCGAGGCATATTCTGTTAGTCAATTAATAAAAAAAAAATTAAAATACTGTAAATTAATTACATATGGTAAAAAGAACTTGAAGCAGAAAAGGTATTAGGCCTCGGTTCAGTGGTAACTGAGACATAAAAGCAAGTAAAAAATTTCAATTTTGTAAACAGCGCGAGTTTGTAAAATTTTTTAAGTTCTATGCCTCGGTTAGTATAACAACTGGGGCATAAAAGGTGACTTTAATTACAAAAATACCATTGCATGTTTATATGTAGCGGGTGTGCAAGAACCGAAGCATATACTGCGATGTAAAAGCACTAAAATACACTAGTGTTAGGAATCGAACTCTTAACCACCAACCCAAAACAAGACTTTAATAAACTATGTCACTCTCCCCCTTTGTAAAATTATTTATTTTGTAATTTAAGTATTTCCCTCACGTCCAATTATCACCTTAAAAAATATAATATTTTCTTATGGGTCTTAAATATCAGATGTGAAAATCAAGAAGCGCCAAACTTAAAAGAGTTTTTCTTTATTAAGGTAAGTATCTTGCAGGATGGGGAGTTGAGCTTTCGTCTACGACACGATGCTACATCAGAGACTTATTAAGTTGAAGAACTATTGATGAATGATTCTGTAATAAAGATAGTTAGAATATGAGTTTTTATTTTGTAGATATTGTTTATTTCGTATATTTAGAAGAACAAGCTAGACACAATTATGCACCAATTTAAAGGAAGCAGCTCAAGGTAAACAAAATGAGTTGAATTTGGTTAATTATTATAGCAGAAGGCACGTAGCAATCTATTGTGTTGGCTTGGCTTTATTTGATATGATATGACAAGAATGATTTGATGATTTTTCTTTTGCTATGCTATGTGTGGCATTCCAACATCGGAGCCAAAAGGGAGAATAAAAGGAGAATGTACTCTATTTCGGAAATATTCAGAAATATTGTAGGATAAGAAATGCAATATGGTGATTCGCACTAAAAATAATTCTTAAATAATAATCAATTTTAGTGACAAAAAAATTTTAGAGACTAATTTTTTTAATTAAAAACTAATTTAGAAGTTATTTCTTTTAGTAGCCAAAATCTTGGTAGTTAGTGTTTTAGTTATCAACTTAGGGACAAATTATAATTTTTTGAAATTATTTTAGTTACTAATAATTATAATTTATAAATTAATATTTAAATTGGTCACTATAATAACTAAATTTTTTTGTCATTAAAATTGATGATTATCGAAAGATTTTCTGATAATGTTATCTTTATCTTTATCTTCATTCACCAACCATCACACTTACTTTTGCTCATGAAAATGAATAATAACTAGCATTTTTATTGAATGTCCTTTACTATGTGTAGAATTTTGGAAAAATAAAATTTTAATAGCTAATTTTGTTAGTGTGTCCTAAATAGTGATACTTATGTTGTTGTTGTGTATAAACATGTAGATGCAGGAGTAGCGGCCAACAAATGAAAGAAAGAAGGGTTAAATATGTTTTTGGTTCCTCAAGTTTCAGTAAATTTTGGAATTAGTCCCTCTTCGAAACTTTATACCAATTTAGTCCTTCATCTTTAGAAATGCATGGATTTAGTCCTTCTTACCAAATTTTATTAAGTTTATTTGACATTTTAAACACATTTTATGATAATATTTGAGTTAACATTGAAGCAAAAATGTGTCAAACGGTGTAAATAATTCAAATACTATCATGAGATACGCTTGAAACGTCAGATAAACTTAACAAAATTTGGTTAAAAGAACTAAATTCACGCATTTTTAAAGATGAATGACTAAATTGGTCAAAAGTTTTGATGAGGGACTAATTCCAAATTTCGCTGAAACTTGAGGGACCAAAAACATATTTAACCCAAGAAAGAATATGCAACACTGAGAACAAAACTTGAAAACTTGAAAGATATTTTGAAGTGACTGAGCATATAGAGTGAGAATTTGTGTTCATGTTTGTTGAGTTTTGGAGTGAGGTAGACCAAGTGCTTCTTTTTTGTTTAGGAAAGGCAATATCACCCTTTTTGGGTTACTATTCATATTTTTCCAAATGTTAAGGAAAATAATCTTTTTCTAAAATTCTATACTTAGTTTCACTAATATAGAAGAACACTATTTTACTTCTAAATTTGTAAATAATGGCATTGCAATTTTCTATCACTCTCTATTATACTTGATCACCAACTTTGAATTAGTTATTAACACTATTTTTATCATTTGTGACAAATTTTAATTGTTTGGATTAGATAACAAATCATAAAATACAAATTTGTGGTAGTTTTTAATTGTTAGATTTTTTTTTTCTTTTTCTAGCAAAAATACCAACTATTAAAATATTTTGTAAGTTTTTGACATATTTAATTTTGATGATTATTTTAACTATTAGAAATTTTATTTGTGACGATTTTTAATCGTTAAATTTATATTTTTAACTGTCATAAATATAATATTTTTTTGTAGTGTATATGTCTTACATGTTTAACCATTTTCGTATAAAAATATGTATAATATTGTAGAAATAAAAACATAAATATCAAAATTAGCTCTTTAGTTTTGTTCTCGTTTAGTAATTTTCTCCATCAAGACTAATAATGTAATTAGAGATGTCAAAATAGGTTACAACTCGTGAGCCAACACAACTCACTACGAGTTTGAGCCGAGTTGGACTGAGAAAATTTCATGTTTTCTAAAAGTGGGTTGAATTGAATCCGACTCACTTAACCCATGGGTTAAATGGGTTCTAGCCGGCTTGAGGGTGTGAATTGACCTACAACCCACTACCAACAACACTATTAATTTTTTTTTTTACAATTTAAAAAAAAAATATTATAATTATTTACTACTCCTAGTTGTATAGGTTCATATTTTTAAATACTAGAATGTTGCTCAATAATATTTTAATAGTTTGAATTTTTAATCTATTTGTTTGTCAAGTTATATACGTTGATACTTTAATCTTTCACTACTATCTTTATAATAATTTTTCGAGAACTAGATGAATAGTTTGATTCCACTATTATAAAAAATAATAGAGTCAATTCACTTTCGTTGTAGTACAATAAATATATAAAATAAATTACAAAAAAAATATTTGTAAGTAAATCAAGCTACTAACCTACCAACTCGTGATGAGTTGGACCAGGTTGCAAATTTCTGATTCTCCAAAAAGTGATTCGGGTTGAATTGGTCCTTTTTTTTTAACTCAATTCGTAATAAGTCAACCTGTGTGAGCTGGATTCGCTCACTTTGACACTTCTAAATGTAATGTTCACACCATCAGTATAACTCTTGTTTTATGTAATTCATTAGTTATATATATATATATATATATATATATTCTTAGTTTTCTACCTCAAATTTATAGGCTTGAATCAAATAAGGATTGTAAGATCCACAGAATTTAATTAATTAAATAAATAAATAATTAATAAATGTGGGTAGGTAGTGCATTTTTGACATTAAATTATGTTGCATATGATGTGGAAAAGTACTAGCTCAAGTGGTTGAGAGTACTTTGATTGTGTGAGAGGACTTGGGTTCAAGTCCTAAGTATGCCAATTGTGTGTTATTTAGTTATTATTGTTTTAATAATATGTTGGGGCATGTTTGTATGACATAATACTCGAATTGTGTGAGTTAGCAAGGAACATGAGTTGGCTTCATGCTTTAGTATTGATTTGGCTTTAGCTTGGTTGAGGGTTCAAACCTTGGTGGACTCAAATTTGCTTTCTTTTTTGCTAAAAAGTTAGTATGGCCTGAATATGAAAGGGTAGAGACAACCCTCGGGGACTTGCTTAAGAATGAGAAAGAGGAATCTTATGTAAATACCCTCGAGGATTTTTTGGAGATTGGATGCAGTTACTAATTCATGATCTGACATGTACAGAATGAAAACTTCATTCTCGATTCTACAAGAATTTTTATGAAAGCCTTTCATTTGCTTCTCTTCGATGGAAGTTT
>Ga0214544_1004986_pt1 | contig 26132 bp, 12 predicted proteins | sample CNSS3metaG_FD_160074 | JGI IMG/M metagenome (GOLD analysis project Ga0214544, IMG submission 160074) | Root nodule microbial communities from cowpea collected in UCLA plant growth center, Los Angeles, California, USA - CNSS3 | ecosystem: Host-associated > Plants > Roots > Nodule | place: USA... | reverse complement strand
TATATAAAGTTATATATATATATATATATATATATATATATATATATATATATATATATTCTCTTTTTTTATAAAGAACAAGATTGATTGGTTCAAATAGTAACAATTGTTATTTATTAACCAAATTATTCATGATTTTTTTAATTTTAAAATGATTATTGGTATCAATATTATAATTTAAAAGATAATTGATACAGAAAGATGAAAAGAGAATAATTATAATTATAAAAACACAGGAGTAATTAAATGTATTTTTTACTTTGAATTAAGGGTATTAAAAATTATGAATTTTGCTTCTTATTTACTCTTTTTTGGTAATGAATTTTAAGAGAATATTTTTCTTAACTTCAAATACTTCATAATGAAAGTATTGGTGAAGTAGAAGTTTTTTAAAGAAATTAAAATTTTAAATTATGAAAGTAATTTTATTACTTTAAATTGTAAACTTGAAAAAATACAATAGCTCAGAAATGTTCATGCTATTTTTTTTTTCTCACATTTCTAACTTACTATTTATTTATTCTATTTTCTACCCTCTCTCCCAATTTCTCTCTTTGTTCTCCCTCTACTTTCCGCACTCCATTTCTATCTCCCTTCCCCCTCACTCTTTTTTCTTCTATCTATCTTTTCGCTATAAATATTGATGTAAAAAGTATCAATACTTATATATTGAACTATTATAAATTTCAAATTAAATATTATGATTTCATAAATTTTACATTTGAATTTTGAATTTTTTAAAATATTTAATGTTGCATATAAAAAATCAATTACTCTATTTAAACTAATAATTCAAAATTTGAAATATTTCTAAATTTAATCTATACTTGTACTTATAACAAATACCAAAAATTAATTCAATTTAAATCAAACAAATTTATCAGCTAACTGTTTATAAACTTGCGAGTACAGTGCATAGACTTAAAATATTAATGAAATACAACTTAGTTGAATTGAAATTTGTAAAAAAAAAAACATTATTTTTTATTAACAAGCACATGCTTCCTATTACCTTAAATTTGATATATTATAATAATTTAATGCTAGCTATTTCTTTATTTTAGATTGGGGTGACAAATTTGTGAATTTTTATTTAAAATTTTTTATGAATATAAAACATTTACAGCAATAGTGAATAAATAAAGTAATTTCAAAACAATATTTTCAATGACAGGTAAAAAGTAAATTAACAACAAATAACATTGATAATTATTAATTTTATATATTAGTTTGTCCTGTTCCAACAACATTCGTCAATCATCAACCAATAATTTCTAAATAGAAGTGTGCAAATTACAAATAAATATAATTTATAAAAGCTAGTGTAGATAACAGAACTCAACTGTCTTTTGAATTTAGCTTTAAGTATCTCAATCATACAATCTCTCTTATATGTTATTTATTTCAGTTAGTGTATATATAAGCATTTTATTTATTTTGTTTCTTTATATATAGAGACATAAATTAAAAAAAGAATTTTTCAAAAACGAAGAATAAGAAAAAATTATAATTATTGGCACTGCACACGAGTGCCTCTTGGGCGATATTCTAATACTGCCTGCTCTGTACATAATAAAGTCACGAAAGGAAAACCTGGGCCTGTGGGGTACTCTAAAGAAAGGAGAACCAAAACTCGAGTGGTAACACGTTTCTGTGGGCCTTTAACTTTCCAAAAGAGACAATTATAATATCTTCTGCCATCAATGCTTCAAAATTACTCCTCATGGAAATTCAGTTTAGTTTAAAAAACAATTCTTTAATTTCATAATTTCTTTCACAAAAGTTTTAATTAATTATTATTTTCAACATTTATCTCGGCCAAACATGCTACAAAGACCATTTATTCTGCCTGGTCAAGGGAAAATTAGTTGCAGAAACCATATGAGACGGACATTAGTGTATGATGGTTAATAAAGGAAAATTCACAGACAAAAGCACATGGAAGCAGAAATTTTGACTCATAATGCATAAAAAAAAAACTGAAAAATGTCTATATATACAGAAGCAAACATAATACAAGCCCTAACATTGCGTCGAAAAGACATCCATTTACATTTGCAAGGAGTGTCCATGGTCAAACAAGGACAACCCAAAGACATAGGAATGTAAAATTAGCTATATAGAGAAAAAGTGAACAGTCTTGAAACAAACACTCATATGAAGATAGCATAGATGCAAATAACCTAACAGCACCAACATATCATTCATATTTTCCTATCCGAGTTCCAAAATTAGTTATATATAACACTTGCCAGACAACGACAAGCCCCACCGATTGGCATCAAGGTCACGCCCGGAAATAGAATAACACGCCTTCCTCTCCTTTTTGGCTGGAAGTCAGAGTGGGTAATCACAACTTTAGTGGTTCCCATAAACATGGCCAGAGCTCCCCTTCTCCTAAAACCCTTTCACCTATCCGCAGCACCCAATTTCCTGATTATGTGCTTCGGAAAAACATCACAGCTATATGCTGATTACACCCATCTCACCACACATTTAGTAGCATACAAGTACCTAATCACGGGAGCAGAGTCCTACAGTAAAGAACCCAAAAGGTAAAAAGAAAAAAAGTTTAGTAGCATACCTATTTTCTACACAATCTTCTAACGTCCACTAATGTATTATAGCAAAAGTTAAGCCTATCAACAGTCAGGGCTGACAAAATATTTTATCTCGTCCATAACAGGAGAGAAGTGCTCATTATTTGGCAGCAAGTAAAACCCAATGGTTGCTTGCTCCAGGAATAGCAATTTCACTTCCTGGCCAGCCTTCTCAAGTCCTTTGGCATAACCCAGTTGCCAGTCCTGAACAAGGTCTAAACCAGCAACCACTACAAGGCTCTTGGGAAAGACAGTCCCTTCGAGGCTTTGCCCCTTTGGCCCAAAAGGGTTACATGCAGGATGGTCTCTATCTTCCCCTTCAGGAAGAAAAGCCCTCCAATACCAGTCTCGATCCTTCACTCTTACAAAATATCTCCCATCTAAACGCTTCTCCGACTCGGTTCTTTCCTGCCCACCAAACAATGGGTTGAGCAGAACATTCCCAAACACTTCAATTCCGGACTCCACAGCTTTGAGGGCAACATGGTGCACAATGTTCCCACCCGAGCTATCCCCAGCCATGTAGATATGAACTTTCTTATCTTTCCTACTCTGAAGCCAAGATCTAGAGCTAACCCACTTAACAGCTGTCCACCCATCATCGTAAGCACAGGGATACCTGTTCTCAGGTGCACGCCTATAGTTCACAGACACCACAACGGCCTTACAGATACCCACCAGACGACGGCATAGCGTATCGTATATGGCACTATTGGCCGAAGAATGAGCAAAACTTCCACCGTGGAAGAATATTATGACAGGAACAACCTCAGAGCTCACAGGTTTCTCAAGCTCAAGAATGCTCACTGGACGCTCTTCTCCCTCAGCAGGACGATAAATTCGCGTCAGGAGATTGGTTTCACGGTCAACAATGACATCAAAAGAGAACACTCCATCCACGGGGTTCGCATTCGCCGGAACTTTCCGATCAAGGAACTCTGCTAAGTCCCGGTTGAAAGTGCCATCCGGACGACGAAGAAGATTGTATGCCAACTTGAAATTTGATATCAGAACCCACATATTCAGTGGAACCACCATCTACACCAATTTTATTTTCATTTAAAAAAAAAGATAATAACAATAATAAGAAGAAGAAAATAATAATAATAATTCAAACTGAGGATAATTAGATACGGACAATAAATCCAATAAACCCCATAATTTTGGGAAAACTGATGAGTCTAACTCCCCAAATCAGCACATTGAATGACAAACCCTAAGCAGTGAAACCGCGTTAGGTGAAACAAGGAACTGATCCAACCAAAACCGGAAACTATTATACAAACAGAACAAAGCGTAACCTACTCTTCCACGAAACCAAAACAAGTCCAACTCAAGAACCAAAGCGATGACGAATAATCAGCCATACGAGAGTGATTATCATTTTATTAGAGCTGTGCATCCAAAAGAATACAAAAAATAAAAACCACAGCACACAGTAAACAGAAAAAGAAAAACAGAACAAAAGAAAACACAAAGACAATGAATCAGGAGCGAAAGAAGAAAGATTGGCATCAGGAAAGAGCGTACGGTTGAAGAATTGGAAATTGTATGAGAAAAATAGGGAATCGGAAAGATAAGCGAGAGAAGGCGCGTACCTTAGAATCGTTGGCGTTGAGTTCGTTAGTCCCAGCCATTGAAAGGATCCTGTATTCCGATTACAGATCCGCTTGCGGTTGGTGAGTTGAGAATCAGAAAAGGCGTGGAGGAGGGAAATCCATAAAGCAGGGGAATCGCGTTGTGTGAGATCGAGGAAAAAGGGTTGTTTGTTTGTTAATTTATGATGAGTGTGGGGATTGCAGGGTGATGAGTTGAGTAGAGAGTTAAGTTGGTGAGTGGCAGAGAAAGAGGAATAGGAATAGGAATGGTGAAGGATAAGAAACGGTGCGCACTGTAGAAAATGCTAAAGTGGCACAGGGATACAGGGAGGGAAGGGCCAATGGGAGGAGGGGAAGGCCCAAATAGAACTATTGGGTGGGGCCCAGTGGCGAATCGTTTTCTCCAATTACTGGTTTTTGTTTTGGGTCGTGAAATTGAAATGTGTGATAAAAATGGAAAGAAGGGGAGAGACAAAAAAGAGGGTGAATCAGTTCCTGGAACGTGACGTGGCACTTGAAGACAGACATCCCCGTTTGTTTGCGTTCGGAATTCCACTTCCACAATTTTGGCATCATAATAATTCTGTCAAGTGTCAACTACTAAATGCTGCACTCTACTGTCTACCACTAATCAAGATTCCACCCACATTAATAATTCACTTTTTTTCTTCTTCTTCTCCTTCTCCTTCTCCTTCTTCTTCCTTTTCATTTTTTCCCTCTCCACCCAATCCTTTTTAATTATATTAGTTAATCCCTTTTAGTACATAACACTCACACACTTGGGTCATGACCAGGTCAAATCCTCGTTCAAAAAATGACGCATTAGCTAACTTAACTTATGCTACGACCAGGTCAAGTCCAGATTCAAAGGAAAATGACACATCATTCATTAGTCCATTCCTCACTCATAATGTGCTTCATCCTTTCATATGCATTCTACTAAAACAATCTCACTCATAAATTATTGTCAAATTAGTCATTTCGATACATTCACAAACTCAATTCACCTTCCTAACTTTTTCGTAATAAAGATAATATCATAACTTTATCATTTTAATAATTAAAAAAATATTGTATATATTCCTAAGATATTATCAAATATTTATAATTAATATCTTATGATATAATAATTATTAACAAATTCTACTGTAACTCAAATATATTTTGATATAATAATAGATTATCTATAAAATATATATATATATATATATATATATATATATATATATATTTTTTTTTTCGGATCTCAAAGTCTTTAAACAATAAGGTAAAAGTTCGCCTCTTACAATTCACATATTTTACTTCCAAACTTATCATTTTAGTGACAACAAATATATTTTTAAAAATATTGACAATCAAATACACATTATAAGAATAAAATGTTTATTAATAATAATTTATAAATATAAGTTTCGATAAGGATAAGTTTAGATTAATTTTTTCTATTCCACAATCATTTGGGTGTGCATCATTAACAAATTTATTTATTTTCTTTCTTTTGGTTCCAACTACTTTTATAGTAGAAGGAAACATATGTTTATTTATATAATTTGTTATTACTTTTAATTATTTTTATTGAAGTAAAATTAAAATTTGACATTCATAGTAAGTTTACTTTAGTTTTTATTTAAAATTTAAAAATAGTAAATATTCAAGATATCAAGAAATATATAAAAAATATATATTATAAATATATTTAAAAATATTATTATATTATAATTAAATATTTAATATATATATATATATATATATATATATATATGTATATATATATATATATAATATTGTGACTTGATTATATAATATTTTTAGAACATAATATTTAATTATCTTCGAGACGTAAAGAACCTATAAATATGGTATTCTATCACAAAAAGTAGACACTAAATTCTCGTATAAAATTCTTATGCAATTTTGATCAAATATTTCTCATATACAACATTTGTTCTATTTCAATAGTCGAAGCCTTTTCACGAGGAGATAAAAGTTCGATTCTGAAGAGTGTCATAGTTTACTTCGGAGATTATTCATCCAGGTAAGAACAAATATTTTTTTTTTTTTTAAATATCGACGATCAAATACACATGATAGAAATAAGATGTTTATTATATAATAATTTTTGGATGTAATATAAGTTTCGAAAATGATGAGATTAGATTTAAAATAATAATAATTTAGTGATTTTTTACACTGTACTGTGTTTTGAAATGTTTTTCGACAGAACTTTTTAGTTAATCTACCATGAACTAATTTTTTCATTATTTTTTCAACCTTTACTAATTCCCTTATGTTAGACCAATTTTTACGATTCTTACATCGTTGGACAGTTTAGTGTTTTGATCATAGATTTTAACTCGTCACAAAAATTATCCTTTGGGTGTGCATCATTAACAAATTTATTTATTTTCCTTTCGTTTGGGTTCAACGACCTATGCAATAGAAGAAAAACAAGGTTTATTCATATAATTTATTTTTATTTTTATTGAAATAAAAATATAATCAGATATTCACAGTAAGTCTACTTTATTTTTTATTTAAAATTTAAAAAAGTAATAAATATTCAAGCATAGTTATAATGATCAAACCTTGCAGACATATTAGAAGTTAGTTGAATAAATATAATTTTGCTATTATGAACATATTATCATCTTTGATTTTTAAATTTTGTTTGAAATGTATTTATTTTAAATTATTATCATTATTATCATTATTTAAATCAAATTATAAGTTATATTACTTTTAAATATCATAAATAAATATAAAATTGACAATTGGAAATCGACTTAATTAAGACTCACTAAAGCAGACCGAAAACAAGATAAGATTGGGCTTGCATAGAATAAATAAGATTTAGGTCCAGTCTAATGGGCCGATTGGGATCTGCTAAAATAAAATAAGAAAATGTAGCACAGAATCAGAGGTTTTGTTTTCACGAGTCCCCTTCCCTCCGCTACCTGTTCTCGTTGTCTTTGCTGTGCGGTGTTTGGCTTTGCGCTGTTTCCTGTTTCGCGCTGCGTGTTCTGTTATCCTTTTTTGAGTCGAAAGGTATTTACTACTCTTACTTTCATTTCGCATTCTTTCATACGCACCTTCTGCACAACCTTTGTTTTAAAACTCACCTAAATTTTCTTGTTGTTCTCCCTTTTCCCCCTTTTTGTTTCTTAGTAATGCTAGCACAGTGTACTCAATTTGAATGGGGTGGTGTTTCGGGGGTATGACTGAGTAGTATTATGCAAATATTATATGCTACTCTGCATAGGATCAAAACAATCATGGATGTTCTTCCGGTGGAACTTTCCTATTGGAACCCCTGTGCTCTTTGAATTTGGAATTAACAATTATTCAATTGAAATTACGTGTTACCGTTTCCTCTCCCACCAATTGATAAAATCTGGCTTCGTTTTTTTCAATATTCTTTTTCATTTATTAGAATATTTACACTTGATTTGCCTGCAACGAGGTATTAAGGGTTTCAGCGTATGAATGCTCGGCTGCTCAAGAGAACAAAACTGATCTTTATTTTTGTTTTTTCTTTCTTATTTCTGCGACTGCGAAATTGCTGCCAATAGAGTTGTTAAGGTAGCATACTTCAGTCTTAAGACATAGTCATAACGAATGTAGTTCCTCAATGTCAGAAGTTTATAGTGTAAATAAGCGCAAGGATGTATTGGAGTAGGATTTCTAAGAATCTTGAAACACTTTTTCTGGATAAGAATACATTCAATTGAGATTTTTTACCGACCATACAAGTCTAAAAAATATACAAATTCCAATGTTTCTTGTTTCTTGAGATGGACTTTGATAGATTTCATATAAATAGATTTCATATAAATTTTTATTAGGATATATAAATATTACTCCCATAATACAATTCCATCCAAACCCTGAGATATTCAAAGATTCTATTTTTTTCGATTTTTCTTTCCCACTAATAAAGAAAAACCATAATTCCTACCCTGTTTTCTAAAAAATTTAGAAGTATTTTTTATGCCAAAATATTCTTTTAAAAGCCAATCTAGTACACTTACTGTATTGTTGGGCAATTAATTAGTTAATCCTTGCTCTTTCTTTGATCTAGTTGGGTTGTGGATATATTGTCTGTAACATAATTTTGGTTTTGGCTTTTCGATTATGTTATATGTCTTAGGGATGGTATTATCAGTGACATTTCTTCTTTAGTAAAACAGAATTGGACTGGCTGTCCAAAGTTAACATTTCAATTACATATCCATTACTACGGTACTTCAGAATATTAGATGTATAGGGGGAGTATTAGATTTCAGAATATTATTGTTAGTTATGGACATGTTTTTGATGAGCAGTTAATAATGTTCTCATTATTGCATGCTACTTCTTTAAAATTAAATATTAGACCTATCACTTATTGTCTATGGGCACGATTAATGACAAGTCTAAATTTAAAAATCATCACTAATAGTGTAATGTTCCTATCTTGTTAGCTTCTTGATTCACTTTAAAGTTTTGGCAGCAGAGTTTTGAAATTTCACGAAAAAAACTGTTCTTGTTCTTATCTCAGGATAAAGAAAGAGGGATGATATATACAGCAATTGACACGTTCTACCTCACAGACGAGCAGTTAGCAAACTCACCTTCTAGAAAAGATGGCATAGATGAAGCCACCGAGACCACCCTTAGAATCTATGGCTGTGATCTTGTCCAAGAAAGTGGCATTTTGCTCAGATTGTATCCTTTTGATTGTGTTCATTTTCATTTTTCTTCCATGCTTGTTCCATATTGTTACCTTAATTCTTAGACAGGCCACAGGCAGTCATGGCTACTGGGCAGGTCCTATTTCATCGTTTCTATTGCAAGAAGTCGTTTGCACGGTTCAATGTCAAGGTCATTATTATCTTGTGATATATTATATTGTGATATATTATATTCTCTGTTTTCTACTTCATGAATTATTATGCTCATAGTGTCTCTTTGCAGAAAGTTGCTGCAAGCTGTGTATGGTTGGCTTCAAAACTGGAGGAAAATCCTAGAAAAGCTAGACAAGTAATTATTGTTTTTCACAGGATGGAGTGCAGGAGGGAGAACTTTCCCATGGAACATTTAGACTTGTATTCCAAGGTCAGAAGCTTCTAATTTTTACTTTTCTTAGCATATAATTCTCATACATACTATTTGTTCTAATCCTCAAAGCTCGAACTTGCAGAAAAGTGGAATTCCATTTTATTGTGATGATTTAAAGTCATTTGAGCATCAAAACCACACTTACTTCCGATGATTCAAACACATTCTATGAAATTCATTTCAACAATTCTAGTTATTTCATAGTTTTAATGTTTTCTGTTTTCTTTCCTCATGAACAGAAATATGTTGATTTGAAAATGGAATTGAGCAGAACAGAAAGACATATTTTGAAAGAGATGGGGTTCATTTGTCATGTTGAACATCCTCATAAGTTTATATCAAATTATCTTGCTACCCTTGAAACACCTCCAGAATTAAGGCAAGAAGCTTGGAATCTGGCGAATGATAGGTACATAATTGCAGATATTATTTTTATTTTGCTGCTTGTTTGTTTTTGTGCCTGTCTATACATTCTCTGTGATTTATTCCCTTCCACAAGATTCCTGAATTAGACTGTCTTCTGTTCCGTTCAACTCTGGAAGGTTTGCTTTTGCAGTGTTTTGCTGTGATTCCAGTTTGGACCTTTTTTATTAAGGTGATTGTACTTGGATGCAATGTGCAGTTTAATGGATTTACTTTTGCTTAGGTAAAATGAAAATAGTAGTTGTTATAAAAATGAACATATGTTTTAAGAAATTTGTACATTACTAGAGTCTAGGCAGAGGAATGCCTATAGTGTGTCTGCAATTCGGTATAAAATTTGTTATTCTTGTTTAACTATTGAACTCATTCAGGTTGCATTTGTTGTCATATGATCAGGTATTTTGAATGGTATAATTAATACCTTAGGCTGCTGGAATTTGTAATTGTTGTATGTCAAATATTCAATCCAAAATCCAAGCATAATTGGTAGTGGAATAAAATGTTTCTTTCCTAGTCGCTTGCCTGACTGCAATTCACCAATATTTTCGGTGATGACTTTTATTCACCATCTTTATACTATAACATTATTTTTTTTCTGGTTCGCTGACACTTTTTTCGTGCAGTTTGAGAACTACATTGTGTGTTCGATTTAAGAGTGAGGTGGTGGCTTGTGGAGTTGTATATGCTGCTGCTCGTAGGTTCCAAGTACCCCTTCCTGAGAACCCACCATGGTGGAAGGCATTTGACGGGGAGAAATCTGGGATTGATGAAGTCTGCAGGGTTTTGGCTCACCTTTATAGCCTTCCAAAGGCCCAATATATACCCGTCTGCAAGGATGGGGACTTTACCTTCTCCAACAAATCATTGGAATCAAAGTCTCAATCAACACCAAAGGTGATACACACTTCATCCACATACATTTACACTGTAATTTGCCATATCACTATATCAGCATCAGATGTCTGTTGAGACAAATGTCCAAACCTGCATTATTGACAATTGTTTATACTGTTATGGTCATAACATATTTTATATCTCTGACAATTTGTAGGAGGTTCCACAACATAGTCCACCAGCTGATAGTGACACATCCATGCCAAAAGCTTCCCAAGGAGAAGCTAACATTGAATCCATGGGTGGCAAGGGTCCTGTGGTGAAGGTAGCCATTGATAAGCTGAAAGATTCTAAAAGGTCTGATGATGAATCGAAAGGCATGGCTACGGACGGAGAGGCAAAAGAGGAACACATGCTGAAGTCCAAGCCTGACCGTAAATCTGAGGTCATTGGCGAGACACGCAGGGATAGAGATAGGGATCGAGATAGAGACAGGGAAAGAGACAGAGATAGGGACAGGGACAGAACAAAATCCAGAGATAGGGATCGAGGAAGGGATTCGGACAAAGAACGAGAGGGTCACCGTTCTAGGGAGAGAGCAAAGGATTCAGGTGATTTTTCATATTTCTTAGGTGATTTTACATATTTCTTGTGTTCGTGTTCTTTTGTTTTTATGTTAAATAAGTTTTTTGTAGTGAGTGCAGGACATTCAGAGAAGTCAAAACGCCATTCATCACACGGTATAATTATGTATTAATGGGGTTTTGCATTTGTTTTTTATTTAGCATTGAATTTTCTTAACATATTTAAATTTTACAGACCGGGATTACCACGGTTCTTCTTACTCGTCAAGGGAGAAAGATCGACATAGACATCATTGACGTTATTTAGGAGATACGTGAAGATTTACTGTTTGGCTCACGTCCTTTAATCCTGTAATCAGTGATCAGGGCTCATTTGCCGTCTTATTTTATATGTACTTATTTTATGTACTTGTGTAAACACTATGTATAATTGCTTTTAGTTATATGTAATTGTGTAAACACTTATGTACAATGTAGTTGAACAGATAATAGAGTTAAATCTCCTAGTTGAACAGATAATAGAGTTAAATCATTTTTGTATAAGTTGAAAGTATTCCTTAAGATGCACTGGATTGGTTATCGGAATAAGCTAAAATGAGTAGATACTTATAATTTTATAAGTTACTTTTATAATATTTTGAATTATTTATATAAATATTTGTAATAAGATAAATTTAAATAAATTGTATTAAATGAAGGGTTAATGATTATTTTTTTATGTTATAGTCACAATCAGTCTTGCATCCACCGAGATAATTATAATTTCAAAATTAGAATTTGCTTCTGTCATGAATCGAATTTTGAAATAGTTAGTCTTAATAATTTTAAGTGAAATTAAAATTTATTTCTATTTTGAATTTTGATATAGTTATAGTTTTTTTAATCTAACTGTGATTAAATGATATTTTAAATTGGTGTTTAAGTTATCTATGATATTATGACATTTGAAGTTGGTGTTTAAGCTGTTTTCATTAACATATTTTGGTTCAAATGTATTATCATATTTATCAAAATGTAACATTTTAAATTTCATTTCAGATTGGAATTATCACTGTTTTTCTTACTCGCCTGGTGAGAAAGATTAACCTAAACATTGTTGACATTATGCAGAAAAGTAAATTTTAAGTATTTATTAAGTAAAAAAACGTTTACGGATATGAACATTTTAGCCTCACTTCCGTCATTCTTCAAACTACAATTGGGTAAAATATTGTATTATTTTAAACTATATTTCAGTTAAAGTGCCAGTCCAAAATATAGTTTAATTGTAATTAATGTCTTATTAGATATGATAATATTTGGTTTCTTTTATTATTTTCAAAATATTAGACTATTTACAAATTTAAGTACGGAATGTAGTTTAAATATAATTATTATGTCTTATTAAATATAACAATAGTTGATTGCTATTATCATTTTAAAAATATTAGATTATTTATATATATTTAATGTTTTCTTTGAAAGATAATAGAAAAAGGTGTAGGAAGGTATATTTTATTATTTAAATTATACTTTATTCTAATGAATAATTTAAATTATTATATACATTTTTCTAACTGTTGAGAGTTTTTAGAAAAAGTTAATATAATTTAGGGTTAAATATGTTTTTGGTCCCTTAATTTTCAGTGAATTTTGAAATTAGTCCATTTCGAAATTTTAGACCAATTTAGTTCTTCATCTTTTGAAATATGTAGATTTAGTTCTTTTAATCAAATTTTGTTAAGTTTATTTGATATTTCAAGCACGTTTCATAATAATATTTGACTTAACATTAAAGTAAAAATGTGTCAAACAGTATAAACAACTCAAATACAATCAATCTTGAAATGCATATGAAACATCAAATAAACCTAACAAAATTTGATTAAAATAACTGAATCCACGTATTTCGAAAGATGAATGACTAAATTGGTCTAAAGTTTTAAAATTGACTAATTCCAAAATTTACTGAAAGTTAAGGGACCAAAACATATTTAACCCTATAATTTAACTTAGGATTTGAGATAAAAAATAATAACAAATAGAAAGGGAGATAATTTGAAAGGATTGAGGAAAAAATAATGTGTAAACTACACAATGAAATTTAATAAGAAAAGATTAAAAAACCTAATTAAATAGTCGAGAGACTAAGTTTTATTTATTTTTTTAATTTCTGTTTTCTAATTTATAATATAAGAATATATGTTTTTCAATTTTTATTTATGGAGTTTATGAAAATTTAAATGTATTTTCTTTTATTAAGAAACAACGGAATAAAAATTGCTTTAGTTCATAATACTGTTTTTAATACAATCATTCTACACTACATGAGATAAAGACTTAATTGTACTTTTTTGTTTATTTAAGTTGGAAAAAATTGTATGGTCATTAAAATCTGCACTGCTTAAATTTAGTTTCTGTATTTTTTTTATTAATGAAATTTGGTTAAATACTTTATAGTTATTCTGACTTTTAATATTGTGATGTCGTCTCATCGAACATTTCAATATTACGATTCGTTAAAACTACAAAATTGACTCAACCATTAGTATTTTTTTTTTCTACTTACCGATATAGTTAGCTAATAAGAATGATCTTGTCAAAAAAAAAATATATAATTACAATGACATATTCAATGGTACTACTAGTCTCCTATAACGTGAAAATTCATTTCGTGAAATGGCATGTCATTTGAACTCATTGTCCTCTCAATCTATTAACGCTCAATTGTTAAAAGCTATACACAGTATTAATATTTGAAGTGAATTTTATTAATTTTAAAATTATAAAAAATTTATCAGAACAATTAAAATCAAAGGAACCAAAATCAACTATGCAACGTATAACAGGAATAAAAATATACATTTAATATTTTCTACCAATTATAAAACTTCCCCTGATAGCATTTCTCAAAATATCACAAATTGATGTTTTATGACACATCTATTAGATTTTGTTTGATGCCACTATGAAACAATTTTTTAGAGTATAATAATTAAATTTTCATAAATAGAAATCAAGGCTATGTATTTCACTATATTTTGGATGCCCGTGCAATGTATGAAAAGAGTGGAATATATTGAAGGAAAAAGATAATATTACTATAAAAGAAATAAAAATGCATATTAGAAGAAGAACATATTAGATGTTAGATAATTATCTTGAACATATCATGCATCGATACTTCAATTTGAGTTACATATCCGTATCCGGCACGTATCGATATTTTAAGATATTTTATTGATATTTATCGATGAAGTATCTAATTTATAAAGTCGTAGTACACTAAAAAAATCTTTGAATAATAATCAATTTTAATGACAACAAATAATTATATAGCGATCAAATTGACAACTAAAATAGTTCCAAAAAATTATAATTGGTCTCTAAATTGATAATTAAAATAGTTTCAATTACGAATTGGTTTCTAAATTGGTCATTAAAATTAGTTGCCATGTTTTGGGTACCAAAATAATTAGTCTCTAAATTGATTTGTAATTCGAAAATTGGTCTCTAACATATTTTGTGTTACTAAAATCTGTCATTATTTAAGATTTTTCTTTAAATGGTACTTCTACAATGACAATAATTTATATTTTGTTATGTTGACAACTTTAGTACATATGGTTTTAATTTTGATTCAAATGAAAACAATCATATATTTATTATGTTTTTAAGAATTATTATATATTTTTCAATATTTATATACCATATATCTATCACGTATCATATCTTATTATTTTGAAAATAAATGTATTAAGTATGTGTCGTATCCGATATACATATCATATCTATGCATCATTGTCATATAACTCTATAACTCATTCTCATCTTTATATGGCAAGCACATAGAACATAAAGGTCGATAAATTTGATTGGAAGTAACTATGAAAACCATCAATTAGATGACATTAAAGTATAATATTATTAATATTTAATGGAAAGAAAATGAAACTGTTATATTTAACTCTTTTTATCAATTTTTAATTATAATTATTATCTTATTTTTAAAGATGAGAAATTGTGTAAAAAAAATACTATTCTACAATTATTCATTAAATAACAATTTCTAATTTATTACCTTGTTTTTAAACATGAGAATCTCGACATTAGAGAATTATTCATCAAACAGAAAAGTATACTCTTTCCTTACAAAAATTGAATTAAATTTTCAAACTAAAATAAAATTGATATACAAAATAAAATCTAAGATAAAAAATTTATATTTCGCAAATTTTTTGTGGAACAGACTATATAGACTAATTTGTATAATTAAACCCCAATTAATAATCAAATTCAATTATTAGACTCTCACCGTTGAAAAAAAAAACAACTAAATTTTGTATTTCAAGACATAAACAATTATACAGTGATTTCAACAAAAACAAATAAAAAAAGAGAGAAAATTTAATACCATAGATAGACAAATTTTGTTTTTTCTTCTCATGGACAATGATTTGATTAAGAATTTGAGTTGTAAATTTAATATATTCCTTTGTGTATATTGTGACTTAAGTGATTTCTTTTACTTGATCATTAACAAAATTGTGATGATAATAAAAAAAAAATAAAATATTAATGTAGTTTTCAAAGAAGATGAGAATCTTAGAAAGAGAACTAGCCTACAATTATACCACAAAATAACACACAATTCAGAAACTACCTCCTTGAAAATTTGATATTATACTAATATTCCAAATTTTGGTAAAACTAAATCTCAATTTCCTAATATCGTCAAGTAAAAATGTCTAATAGCTAAATAAAATAAAAGTGCTTATTAAAGTTTTTGTTTAGTTGATACCTAACACTTTAGTGAGTATTGAATGGAAAAAATGAACTTTCACATTAAAATACTCATATATTAAATAAATAATTTTATAATTAAAATTTTCCAAATGTTTGATTTTATATATAATACAAAATTTATTATTTAATAAAAAATTATAATTATATATTTTTTCATAAATAAGTATGATTATGCAATAATATCCTATAATGCCAGCAACAAATTTTATAACTTTTTTTTAAACGAATCAACTATATTATATAATATAATATAATATAATATATATATATATATATATATATATATATATATATATATATATATATATATATATATATATATATATGAGATAGAGATAAGGATCAGTCTTACTTTTAGAGATATAAAATTAAAGATAAAGTTTAATAAAATATATAAAAAATAAATTTAGTTGGTACTTTATTATTAATTTATTAAAATATTAGTTGGTATATTTAATTAAAATAATAATTTAGTATATTCAATATTTAATTTAGTATGTTAAATATTTATATGTTATCCCAACAAATTTCATATATATAACATAAATTGGTTATAACTAATTAAATTGCAAATATCAATAACCAACTACATCTTTTATCTCTTATCTATAATATTAATTATATTCTTTCATTCATTCACTTTAATACTCTCATATTCTATAATATCTTCCATTTACTTCAATATTCAATTATATCTCCATTCAATTTCATAAACAATTCAATGATAAATCCGTCCACTTTTTTCACCAACACTCACTTTTAGTAAAAATATATGGAAATTATTGTTATTTATTCAGTTAATTAGTAAATATTTATTACATAATTAAATTTATGATTTTGAAAATGATTTTAATGTTAAAGACTAAGGTTTTTACTTCTTGAATAGTAAGCAAAATAAAAGAATAAGTTTCTTATCATGTATTCATCTTATGGTTGACATCTAATCCCAACACAAACTACACATTGTATTGGTATAAGAAAAATCAAAAACAAATTTTTATTCATACATTCACGCATTGGCACAATCATGCATCATCTACATGTTATTCATCAAATTTAAAAAGGAAAAAAAAATCATAACACTTATTAACATCGTCATGTTTTTCTAATCTGTCAAATAAAAAAAAAATATTTTTACCTTTTGGATCGAAACTCTTTTAATTCATATAAATGATTATCGAATCATTTCTTTAAAAAATGTATAAATTTGTTTTAATTCATATAAATGATTATCGAATATTTCTTTAGAAAATGTATAAATTTGTTTTGCTTAATGTATAAATCTGTTTTGGTGATTCTTTGAGTTGATGGTCCTCTTTCAAAAATATCAATATACCAAATTCAAATTCTTTCAAAAAATCTGATTCTCTTTTTATGAATGGTCACTTATTTATTCTTATTTCATTTATATTGAGGTCCTTTATGTGAAAATGGTTGAATCCATCTTTCAAATAATAACATTTTTTTTTTCAAATTGGTATCATTTACATGATAATTGACAACTAACCCTGTCTTTCAATAAAAAAAACATATTTGTTAAATCGGTAAACTTTAAATTTAAAAAATTCAAAATTCAAAAAGTATGTTAAATTTGAACATTTGGAATTTTATATGTTTAATTTCAATTTAAAATGGATACATTATTTATTATTATTATAAAAAAAAAGTAAAAGAAAATGTAAATATAGATAATTAAATATATTAATAAAATAAATAACATGATTGTAAAGTCGCATAGTGGAATAAAATTACTTTTTTAAATAAAAGAACTGGATTTCAAATCTAACCTAAAACAAATTTATTATTTTTGAACAATTACCAATAATATAATGAAAGTTAATATTTTAGTCTTATAAGAAAAGTAATTTTATCATAATACGATTTGTTAAATGTATATTTCGTTGTCTTTAATAAAACTTTTAAGAAGTAGTCACATCTATCTATCACTATTAATTATATTGTCACAAAAACAATTAAGTTATATTATAATAATAATTAATATTATGTGATCATTATTAATTTATAAATATTTAATAATTTTATTATATGATATTTTAGATTAATAAACAATTATTTGTGATATATATATATATATATATATATATATATATATATATATATTATCATTTTTAAAATGAACTTTTGTGACAAATTGGAAGATAATTATAAATAATATATAAATATTGACAAAATTTATATTTATTATAAAATTAGTTACATTGTCACGAAAATGAAAATAATATCTATGAAAGAAATATCGTATATTCAAATCAGATACAAATTTAATACTTTTTATCACGCACACACACACACATATATATATATATATATATATATATATATATATATATATATATATTTTTTATATATATAAAAATAAATTTGTTATACATTTATTGTTATTATTAAAACAAATATTTTAGTATTGTAATAATAAATAATTTATCACTAATAACAAATGAAAATGAATTTATAAATATTTATAATTTATATATTAATTATATTCTTAAAATAAAATAAATAATTTTATTTATGTTAGTATTTTAATGAAATTTTATGACATGTGTTTAGATTCTTTTTAATACAATTATTATGAAAATCTTTTAGTTTACCACTGTTATAGTTAATATTTGTCGTAAGTAAAAAGTTATTCACAAATAATAGAGGGCGACAAAAGTTGCATTTGTCACCAAATTCTTGTCTTGTAACTCATTTTTGTTGTAGTATTCTTATTTTTCATAAAATAATGAGAAATTAAAAAAAAAGTAAAATAAAGAAAGAAATCAATAACATAATTTTTAATATTTTCAATTAAAATAAAATAAAATAAAAATCAGAATAAAAATAAAATAAATATCTTATTTAAAACAAATTATTCTATAAATTAGAATAAAATAATGTATAACAATTAGAGGAAGGAATTTACTTTTTAACGTTGGTTTGGGAATTGGAGTTCTTGAGTCGAGAAAGAACACAGTTGGAAGAAAACTAACGCAGGGAAGGAGATAGAAAGAAGTGGAGAAGTGATCCAGTCGCAGCAGAACGGAGAGAAGGAGGAAGAAAGAGAAAGAAAGCCCGGAGAAGTAGAGAAGAGACTCTAAAAAGGTAATTTTATAATTTTTTTATATAATTTAAAATAATATTCGTAGTTTTTCTTTTAATATAAAAGAATTTATATTAATTCAAAGAAAATCTGAACCTTCATTTTATAACATCATCATTGTAGATATATCTGAACTTTTATTAGTTTTACGAAGTAACTTTTATGTGTTTTTTTTATTTAATTATATATTTTTTAATGTATGATTTTTCCCATTTAAATTAAAATATTATTTTTTATCTATAACAATATATAAAGATTCCTCTTTTTGTGGTCACATTTTAAAATATCAATTTTACCCTTTAAATATAATAATTTATTAAATTTTTAAAAATTAACAGTTAATTTTACAAGTTTTTTATAAAATCGAATGTCTATTTTTTTTTTTATTAATGGTTATTTTTTTATGTGTTCTGATATATTTCACTTTATTTTTAATAAATATAATTTTTATTCACCTACTAATATAATATTACGTATATTTAAAAAATGCATACACACGTGTATCGCATCTGTGTTTACGCTAGTAGTTATATAATAATAATAATAATTATTATTATTATAATATATGTCTTTTTATTTGAATTATATATTTTTATTTAATATTATACTAAAAATATATAATATATTATACTATAATTCATTTTTAATTGTGATATTATTATTTTTTTATATTAAAATAAATTAATCTAATAGAAAATTTATTTTATTATAAAAGATTAAGATAGTATATCTAGTGAAGTCATCAAAATATAAGATGAAACAAAATCTTTATAAAGATATATTGCAAAGTTAAGAAAGATTTCTGGTGATAGAAATAATAAGATTAAATAGAGTTTGTGGGATTTTTCTTTCTCATTCATATATCACCATTGTTTATTACTCATTATCACTATCGGCTACGATAAACTGGGCACGATTAAAGACTACTCTAATCTAAACAATCTAAAAACTGTATTAATAGTGTAATTTTCTTATCTTGTTAGCTTCTTGATTCACTTTAAAGTTTTGGCAGCAGAGTTTAGAAATTTAATGAATAAAACTGTTTCTGTTCTTATCTCAGGATAAAGAAAGAGGATGATATACACCGGAATTGACACGTTCTACCTCACCGACGAGCAGTTAGCAAACTCACCTTCTAGAAAAGATGGCATAGATGAAGCCACCGAGACCACCCTTAGAATCTATGGCTGTGATCTTGTCCAAGAAAGCGGCATTTTGCTCAGATTGTATCCTTTTGATTCTCTTCATTCTCATTCTCATCTTTCTTCCATGCTTGTTTCATAATGTTATTGTTACCTTAATTCTTAGACAGACCACAGTCAGTCATGGCGACTGGACAGGTTCTGTTTCATCGTTTCTATTGCAAGAAGTCGTTTGCACGGTTCAATGTCAAGGTCATTATTATCTTGTGATATATTATATTCTCTATTTTCTATGGATTATTATGCTCATAGCGTCTCTCTGCAGAAAGTTGCTGCAAGCTGTGTATGGTTGGCTTCAAAACTGGAGGAAAATCCTAGAAAAGCCAGACAAGTAATCATTGTTTTTCACGAGATGGAGTGCAGGAGGGAGAACTTTCCCAGGGAACACTTAGACTTATATTCCAAGGTCAGAAGCTTCTAATTTTTACTTTTCTTCACATTCTATGACATTCATTTCAATAATTCAGTTATTTCATATTTTGAATGTTTTCTTTTTTCTTTTTCTTCGTGAACAGAAATATGTTGATTTGAGAATGGAATTGAGCAGAACAGAACGACATATTTTGAATGAAATGGGGTTCATTTGTCATGCTGAACATCCTCATAAGTTTATATTAAACTACCTTGCTACCCTTAAAACACCTCCAGAATTGAGGCAGGAAGCTTGGAATATGGCTAATGATAGGTACATAATTACATATATTATTTTTTATTTTGCTGCTTGTGCGTTTCTGTGGTTTTCCATACATCCACAGTCGTTATACTATAACATTATTTTTTCTGGTTCGGTGACACTTTTTTCGTGCAGTTTGAGAACTACATTGTGTGTTCGATTTAAGAGTGAGGTGGTGGCGTGTGGAGTTGTATATGCTGCTGCTCGTAGGTTCCAAGTACCCCTTCCTGAGAACCCACCATGGTGGAAGGCTTTTGACGGGGAGAAATCTGGCATTGATGAAGTGTGTAGGGTTTTGGCTCACCTTTATAGCCTTCCAAAGGCACAATATATACCCTTCTGCAAGGATGGAGACTTTACATTCTCCAATAAATCACTGGAATCAAAGTCTCAATCAACACCACCAAAGGTGATACCCACTTCATCCACATCTAAACTGTAATTTGCCATATCACTGTATCTGCATCTGTGGACGGTTGAACCAATGTCCAAACTTGCATTATTGACAAATGTTTATACTGTTGTGGTCATAACATATTTTATTTCATTGACAATTTGTAGGATGTTCTACACCATAGTCCACTCGTTCATACCGATCCCTCTATGCCAAAGGGTCCTCAAGGAGAAGATAACGTTGAATCCATTGGTGGCAAGGGTGTTATGGTCAAGGTAGCCATTGATGAGGTCAAAGATTTTAAAATGTCTGATGATGAATCGAAAGGCATGGGTACTGACGGAGGGACAAAAGAGGAACAAAAGTCCAAGTCGGACCGTAAAACAGAGGTCACCGGAGAGACACGCAGGAACAGGTACAGAACAAAATCCAGACATAGGGATCGAGAAAGGGATTCTGATAAAGAACGACAACGAGAGGGTCACCGTTCTGCGAAGAGAGCAAAATATTCAGGTGTTTTTACATATCTATTTGGGTTTGTGCTTTTTTTTTTTTTTTTTTTTTGTTTTTTTCTTTTTTTTTTTTTTTCTCTTTGTCTGCATGTTAAATTAAGTTTTTGTGGTGGATGCAGGACATTCAGAGAAGTCAAAACGACATTGATCTCACACGGTATAATTTTGCATTCGTCAAGGAAGGAAGATCATCCACATGATATCATTGACGTTATTTAGAAGATATTTGAAGATTTACCTGTTTGGATCACGTCTTTGAAGATTTACCTATCATTATCCTTTAATTAGTGACTACCTTTTAAGTAAAGAGCATCTACAATATAAAATTTTAGGACTTTGTCTTTTAAACACTATGTATAATTACTTTTAGTCATATGTACAATTGTTGTTGTTGAACAGATAATGAAGTTAAATATTTTTATATAACTTGAAAGTATTCCTTAGGTTGTACCATCGGATTAAGTTAAAATTAGTAGATAGATAGTTATAATTCATATAGTTTAAAATGAGTAGATAGATAGTATTCCTCAAAACTTTATTAAACTTAAATCAAATATAAATCATTCATATCAAAACTAAAATTAAAACATCTTCATGACCTTTAACTCCCTCCATAAAGCATATTAATAAGAACACTATCTTCCCCTAGATATTAGATACACGAGAGCTTTTTCCACCACACCTTAAATTTGACCTAACTAAATATCCATCATACCCTTTAAAACTCATAGCTGACTCATAATCTACCAACACATATGATTGGAAATGCATCCTTCAACCAGAGACGTATCTTGACTAATAATGTTTGCGGAGCCGAAATAATATACTCAAAATTTGAAATATATATATTTAATCATTGCACTAGCACAATAAAAATGAACAAATAATTTAATATAATCGTATATCTATACAAAAATCACACATTTACAAAGAATTGTCATTAGTTCTTTCCCATCTTTGAACTCATCAATAATTGAATTAAAACTAAAATTTTCAACTATTTCTTTTTCAATGTAAATATAAACATATTCCAAAGAATTAATATAAAACATGTTCCTCTAATTGAACAACATGATCATTTGTATCATGATACATAAAGATAAGATATTAAATTTGTATTGTTTTCATCTTCACCCATAGCTTTCTTTTTATCACTATTAAGAAATAAATATATTCTTTCATTCTTGATCAATATACTTATTTCTTTTTTAAGTTTAAGATTAAAAAATAATTTATCATAATTTAATTAAAAAATAAAGATTAAGAGTTACTAAAGGAAAAAAACGATGACAATCAAGTCCCAATAAAAGGATGGCTATAAAAAAACAAGTAGTACAATCTTTTTCTCCTGTAATTATTAAGTTTGTATTTAACATGTCAGAGTATGAGATCAATATAATTTGTGAAAAACTTAAAAATACAATAAAAAATAAAATAAGAAATATTTTAATAAATATTTTTATTCTTTCTTACATTTGATTATGTTTTATTATTTATTAATATTAAATGTTATGTCCTGTAAAATAAGTAGAAAGATACCTAATTTAATTTCTTTCAATTTTTAATACATGTTACATATAATTTAAAAATTAAAAATAATTAAAAATAATTAATATATATAATATAATATAAGAAAAATAAAAAAATTGTGGGGGCCACGACCACCCCTACTCCAATTATGATCCGCCATTGCCTTTAACTATTAAAGAAATAAGTATAAGCATACAAAAATACAATTTCAAATTATAATATTGTACACAAAATTATAAAATTGTACCTAAAAATTATCTAAGCGAGTTGTCAACAACATTACTAGAGGAAGGTGAGAAGCATTCTCATTATAATATTACCAAAATCACTGCGAGGAGGGTTAGAAGCACTCAAACTGATATTTATGTTTGTTTTTCTTTCTTATTTCATCGACTGCGAAATTGCTGCATTTTCTTTCTGTGTCTTTCAGCAGTTCAAAGGTAGTTGTTAATGTAGCAGATAGCTTCAGTCTCAAGACATAATCATACCGAATATAGTTCCAGTTTATATTGTAAATAAGTGCAAGGGATGTATTGGAGTAGAATTTCTAAGAATCTTGAAACACTTTTTTCTGGATAAGAATACATTCAATTGAGATTTTTTACCGACTATAAAAGTCTATTGGTGCTAAAAGTATACAAATTCCAATAAGGTGTTTCTTGAGATGGACTTTAATAGATTTCATATAAATTTTTAGTAGGATATTTAAATATTACTCCCATAATAAATTTCCATCCAAACCCTGAGATATTCAAAGATTCTATCTTTTTCCGGTTCTAGATTTTTCTTTCTCACTCATAAACCATTCCCTCCTTGATAATAGAAGGATTTTTTATGTCAAAATATTCTTTTAAAAGTCAATCCAGTACACTTCCTAAATGTATTGTTGGACCATTTATAACGTCCTATTTAATTATTAAACAAAATTAAAAGAAACGTCACGCGATAAAAGTACAATAGTATAGTTTTGGAGTCCTTAACACAACCTCTACAACCTGGTACACCACGATGCCAACATAAACCATATACAATTCTAACAAAAAGTGTAGAGTATGAAAGCATAAAACGATACAGGGGCCGTAGCCCTAAAGAAATCATGAATAAAATGACTCCAGCCCAGATGGCTAAGCAGCGGAATCACCATTCCCTTGTTGACCACGAGAACCTCGCCCATCTGCTCCCATCAATCAAATTGATGATCATCGCAAGAAAGAACAGCCACATACAATACAACCATGCAACAAAACGGGTAAGCTAGAGTCAACAACATATTCATCATACAGTCAAATATATTTTCATCATCCCATATCCATATATCAGCCAAGCATGTTATGACTCTCCATTCAATACACTACGACTCGACTCGACTCATCCGGATACGTATAACTTAGTCGGATTCAACGGATGCTTGCACTTGTGGTGGATATCTCTGCTCACCCCCGAGCTGCTCGATCCTGAGCTAAGTATTACAAGTGTTACGATGAATCAAATTTCCCTCACCACAAGGTTAGTCCTTAATGAATTTCAGGCCTCCTGCTACTCTCACCACAGGAGTCAGTCCGCTCTAAGTGAGACTAACTGACTCCTTAGAGTGTCAGGATGCAACCTTAACTTGAATCCTTACCTAGTTATACAGATGGGGCACCACCATGGACACCCACTAACAGGGGCCATGGAATTACGTCCTGACCACTGAAGCACGACCCCGGAGGTCCCACCGAGAGACCCAAAGGAATTTACACGCTGACACGGACCAACATTCATAAATCAGAAGTAAAAGAATATTAAATCATATTTACAATTTCATACCAACCCCTGTGATTAATTCCTCATTCGTATCACATTTCGAATCCATGTCTCTGATCATCACCATCCCATGAGTCTAGGGCCTCATATATCAATACCATGTTCCTTTAGTTTCAAACCACACATTCATTTCACATGCCAAGTTTCCCCCAACCCCCATCATTCATCATTTATGAATCATGTCACGCATATATAGCAAACCATTAGGCATATTTCCATACACAGATTGTCAACACCCAATTTCGTCCGGGTAACAATGATAAAATAAAATAAATAATTAATTAATTAAAGTTCAATTGAGAAGAATAAATAAATAAGTAATTAAGAAAAGAAAAGAAAAAATATGTTTTGGTTTGAGAAAAATAATTATCTATTTATTTTATTATTATTATTGTTTTTTTTATATATTTTATTTTAGTTTTGTTTTATTTATTTATTTGTTTATTTGGGCTTATTATTTTGATTATTACATTATTTTTCTTTCTATTATTACAACTCTTTTTTTTTTACGTCTCTCATTCTAGTTTAATAAAAACAAAAAGGAAGAAAAAAAAAAGAGAGAAGGGAAAGGGGAAAGAAAAAGGTAACGTAAGGCCTCTCTTTTGTCAGAACCAAGCATGCTATGCTATCATGGTTTTGTATTGGGAAGGGTCTGTGGCATGGTCATGATGGCTGAAGGAGCAGGAAGCAACATCTGCTCTCAGTCTGGTCCCAAATTTCAAAATTGGAAGGTGCAGAGAGTTACATAATAAAAACGGTAAGTGTTCTTAAATCCTCCTTAGCTTGACTTGATGTTGCTGTTGATGTTCATGGATGTATGAATTAGAGCTTATGTTAACGTGATTTGATATTGATGTTCATGAATGTATGAATGGTTTGAGATGAGCATAGTTACATCTGCTATTCCTTTTGTTTATTCCCATCGCACATGCGTACAAAGAATAGTAAAGAACAGAGTACAATGGTTTTTTGTGTTTCTCTTTTTTTTTTT
>Ga0214544_1004983_pt1 | contig 26134 bp, 19 predicted proteins | sample CNSS3metaG_FD_160074 | JGI IMG/M metagenome (GOLD analysis project Ga0214544, IMG submission 160074) | Root nodule microbial communities from cowpea collected in UCLA plant growth center, Los Angeles, California, USA - CNSS3 | ecosystem: Host-associated > Plants > Roots > Nodule | place: USA... | reverse complement strand
TAGAAATATGAAAAATTAAATATATATATATATATATATATATATATATATATATATATATATATATATATATATATATATATATATATATATATATTTGTGGGAAGGTTAAGGTAAAGGGGTTTGGTGAGTTGTGGTTGGCTTAACGCAGAGGGTAAGAAAAGAAGTTATGATGATGTGGAAAGAGTTAAATTTTTGTTTGCATTGCACTTTTTTTGGTTGTGTCCAATGGACGGCCGCCGTCTTGTCCTTTCACGATCTTGTGATGGGAGAGGTCCAGGTGTCAGAGGGATGATGGTGTTGTTGGCCGGCCAGGCTATGGCTGTGGCTCCTTTGGTGTGTGTTACTTGGCTTTAGGCAGGCATGAATAGATGAATGATAAGGTGGCGGTGCACATGCTGGCACGTGCTTCGTGGTGAGAAGAAGGGGTGAGAGGCAAAGATTGCGGTGTTAGTGAGTGAGCGTGCTTGGTGAATGATGAGGTGGTAAGCTAAGCACTTGTTCTATCTATCTGTCGCTAGTAAACATTAAACAATGTGTATGGTCCCTGTTGCCTCGGTGGTGGTAGAATTATGGTGCTGTCAATTACAGATGGCTTCTGCCCAACAATGCTTCAATCCTTGGATTCATACTAGCATCTGCAGAATATACCCTATCAAACTCAAACCATTAGACATGGTGAATTGGTGAGTTAGGTGGATTGATTGTATGCGAAGCAAATGAAACAAACTGTAACAGTGAAAGTGAATTTAAAGGCAAAAAGGCACTAAGAGAGTTGGAATATGTGGATAAAGCAGAAAAGGCCAAATCCAACTAACTGCCTGCACCACTGAGCCTAATGAGCAGTGATTTAAACAAAAGAAAGAAATTAAAGTGTTTTTGGAGCGTTGGTATGAGTAGAAGTGTTGTTGAAAGGAATAAGGTGAAAGAGGAGAGAGCGTAGGCGTTGACGCTTTGCGTGCGTAATGTGAGGGCATCAGAGGAAGAGTCAATATGAAGGAAGGCAATGATTAAAGCGTGATTCATATGATCACATCACATGCCGCCAACCATTTTTATTTGCAATGCATGCATCGGATCACGCTGCATGCTGTACGGTGCATAATCCACTATACCTTTCCAAATTAATTTTATTCATTATTTCTCTATCATCCATCCCAAACGAACCCTATGCTTGCCTCACACTCTTACTCATGCACACCTCACCTCTTAAGACTTTACATTTCAGTTTTTTTTTTCTTTCTAATATATCACTCAATTTTCTTTTATTATACTCACTACAAAACTTTCAAAATCATCGTTTTCTTAACATTTTATTGTATATATGCTATTTTTCTATTGAGTTATTATCTTAGCATTTGTTTGTTTATTGTATATGAAAAAAGAACTGGTTACCAACATGTTTGTTTCATACAATATTTATATAAAAGGACGATATAACAAATTACTTTTATTATACAGTGTATTGATAACACAATATGTTATAGCAAACCTCCTTATTATAAAAATCCAAATAAACCAATGGAAATAAAGTCAAGAGTATGATTGGCGCGGCTTGTCTAATGATAAAAGAAAGACCTTATAACTTTATTTAAAATAAACTCCCCCCTTAGATGCACACTTTGCCAGAAAAGAAGAAAGGAAAGAGTTTTAACGTACAAATTTATTTATTCATAAATTATATTAAATTATATTTCTTTCATACACATTGACCTTTCATAAACATTTTATAATAGTCAAATATTAACATCTAGTCATTCTTAATTGTGAAGTAAAATAGCTAATAATAAATGCATCCAATACTAATTGTATTATCTTATACACAACTTGAATTTCGACTTGCAACTAATTAGGTTTGATACAATTTTTTTTCTTGGTGTTGAGAATCTGGCTTATCTTAAGTGGGACAACCAAATTTATGAGCTCAAATTGATTTAATATTTCCTAACATCACCCCTTTAAATTGAGTTTGAATCATTTTAAGCATTTTTTAAACTTCTAAAATAGTATCCAAAAAGCTTAAAATCATTATTTTAGTATAAAAAAAATTCAGTCAAAGTCCTTTAATATATATCTCGAAATTCTGTTTACACCCTCCAAATGACATGCATGTGGGTCTCCATGAATAAACTAATAATTCCAACTCTAAATAAAATAATAGGTCAAACAACACGATAATTGAGGTTTCCCCATTACTTTTCAATCATCACTTTCTCTTGACAAATTAAACCCCTCTTCAACTGTTGTAGAACCTGGCCTTGAAATTTCCATTTTTGAATTTCTTCAACATATCTAAGATGTTATACTTACTTTAAGATGATTTTTTATTGGGAGTTACTAAACTAACATTCACTTGTTAAATAAAATTTATTGAGGTAAGAAGATCGAAAATCAACATTAACAATTTTATCGTGTAAAACCTCTAAAGTAAAAGAATTATCTAAAAACAAATCTCCATACTTACTCCATAATTAGATCCTAAACAAAAGTGAAAAAACAATATTTCTTCTCTCCACATTACAATTTATATCACATCAATTTCAAGTCTTGTGGTCTTAAATTTTATATTATGTGAATATACTTTCATGAAAAAGTTTTATTGTACTAAAATTTTAAATTTATTATTATCGGAAATATAAGTCTTGAGACACCTTTACTAACTATAGAAACTCTTTTTAAGAGGTGCTCTTCTTTTTGTGCAAACGATGGGCTCTTAGACTTCAAATGAATGGTCGTAACTATCAAGATATCTGTCTGATTTTTCTAGAATTATGTGTTACATTATAGAAAAACCCAACAACTACTCATTTTCGAAAACATTATTTCTGCCACCAACTTCAGAGTTCATTGTCCTTAATAATATACTTTGGTTCTTCATCCATCATGAAGAAATACCGACACTTAGGGTGGGTAAGTGTTTAATCACTAAATGCCAAACAAAAAAAAATGCAAAAAATAAACATACAAACAAGCTCTACTCATGACCCAGTTCAAGCTGATAAGGTTAAGAAATGTCGTCACTTATCGAGAATCTGTTCCATTGGTTATTCGGAAAATATAAAGAGCTGCAACATGAAAGAAAAGAAAGCAAAATTTGAATCGTAGAAGACTTCACTTCTTTTTTATCGGCAGGTGATTCATACAGATAAGGCAAATTATATAGGAAATAAAAACCATATTATATCTGCTGTTAGCATAACAGATGCATTTAGAAAAGGAATCTCTGATAGTAACAATTATTTGACACTTTATTTCCTAAAAAATAGGTAAATTAAAAACTGATTGGCAGCTTTATGGTCATTCCAGTTAACAATCTTTCATTTTGGTCCTCTCTTTACTATATATTGATTGGAAAGATGCTACCTTACCAACTACAAAGATCAGGTTAAGGATAAAAAAGTGCTTGCTGTTATTTGATATAATAGTGAAGCGAGAATAATACAAGTTTTGTTATAAATTACTTCCTTGATGCAACTTCAAAAAGAAAAAAAAAATCGGAATCATTGTTGATTCCTTTCCTTCTTTTAAAAAGATTTACCGTTTGCCTAATAAAATTAAAAGTTCTTATATCATCACTACACACTTAGCTATTAGAGAATGGTATCATTGAGCTGTAAACACATTCACATTATTAATGTAGAATAACTTCCAACGTCATACTTGTAACATAGTTTGAAGCATCTAAATCTGACACACCTTCCTTTTTTAATCTTTTTTATATGCATTGTTCTCTTTATTTATAGCAGTACTATTTATATGCAGTTTGCACTTTGAAGCATCTTCTAACATATGATGCAAAACATAAAGAACTGAGAGAAATTAAAATAAGAAACAGAAAAGTCACATTTACACCATTCAACAAGCAAGCATACATAGCAGAGTCCCTACATGGCCACAGCCTAAGAGCCCCACAGACATATGTTAATGTGTGTAATACATTGGGGAGGGATTGGGATAATGTTAATATATATACAACCATAGCTTTAGGCCCATTTTGATAGCAAAGGTATACAAACTATAAGGTGATGATGGTTGCAAATATTCAATATAACGAGGTAGTTTCAGTTTTTTTGAACATGGAAAAAATAAATAAAAAAACCAGACAAGTGCTGTTGCCATTCTGCGAGACACGGGAACATTCTCTATGCTGCTTCAGCAAATCCGACTCTCTGCTGACCATAATCAAAGATGGTGTGATAGGGTCCCATGAAGATATCTCCAAGGATCCTGCGTTTATGATGCATGCGTAATGAAGTGAGAATCATATCAAACGCATCACAATAAAAAGGAAAATGCTACAGTGTAAGTCTCAAGCAAATTAAAGTTTAATGTACCATAGAGGGCCACGAGGAGGAGGCACATCCAAAGCAATGAAGCCACTGATGCACTGGGCTTGAGGACCTTCTCCCACCTTCAGTATATACTGAAGAAACCAAATACAAAACTGAATCAGGGATACAAAAAATACATGAAACATAGCAATCATTCATTCATAGAAATTGCATAAGTGTAATTATCACTATTGTAGCAGTTTAAAACTCTGCTTCTCTTTGCTTTAGTTCTGCCTGCTGCTCCACCTTCTTTTTTTTTTTTAACAAATTTATAAAGCAACAAATAGAAAATATTATTCAACCAACAAATTCAAAAGGCTATTTGGTCTTTCTGGATTTGTCCCCCCACCCCATTGAAACAATAAACACTAGTCACTGCGCGTATTTAAGGGAAACTAAGTAAAACAATGTTTTTCTAATGGGCTGTCAAAGGATGAGGTTGTCTTTGTTTGATTTAAATCCTTGCGATTCAACCCATTATTTCAGTAGTGAATTGTTATTGCAAATTGAGGACTTTTCAAAGCATAATTTAGCTTCACAAAACTTAGTTTATCTTTTCTAGTTCGTTCTTCTTTACCTCCAACAATTAAATTCCTTTTTCTAGTTACAAACTCTTACAAAAAATTAAGCACAGTCAATGTTCAGTCATTGCAAAAGTAACTAATAACTAATATAGTCTGAAACTATACCTCATTTGGGGAAAGGTCAAAAACTTTTCCACCAATCGTAAAGGAAACAATAGGCATTGAAGAGATTTGTCCACAATCAACGGATGATTGTCCCATTGGGCTGGGCAACTTATCACAAAGCTGAAATATTATCACCAAATGTCATTAACCATTAACGCTGGAATCAAATGCAGGATTTGAGTACCCAAATAACAGAATTAAGACCAACTCACCCCATTGACATAATTTATTATCTGTTCTTCTGTCTGGTTCTGCCTCAGCTGGTTTTGAATCCAAATAACAGCCATCTCACATGTTGAACAACGAGCATCCCGAATGGCACCAGATGATTCTCTTTCGTTCTTATCCACCACACTCTCAATGCCCATGCTAGAGGAAAAATAGGAACTCCTTAGTAAAATGTCAATCAGAGAACATTAAATATACTAGTCTCTCAGCTAATGAGATGGTTTATTATCTTCGGGGCATACCTAACAGCACGAGTCCCATCAAAGGAACACAATCCAATTTGTGAGCAGATCTTTTTAGGCTTTTCCTATAGGATCAAGAGAAAACCATAAGAAATCTCATTCTGAAGGATAACCACATCACAATCCCATCAACCAAGATACGCAAAGCATGAGTTAAAAATGATACTTACTTCAGCCAAGAGCAATTCCAAGATTGTTTGTCCATACTGTTCGACAACAGACTTGCACTCTTTGCTTACAACTCCAGATGCTCCGATTGCTTGATTTATCTCGGTAATTATAGGCTACAGTGACAAAAACCATGTAAGACATTTTTTCATTTTTATTGCTAAAAGGGAAATCAGAAAAACGGGCCTCAGTGTACAATTTTTAGGCCCACCCATCAGTTAAAAGCATGCTTTAAAAATTACAAAATCATGAAAATCTAAACAGCAGCCTCCCATTTACAAGCTTTTATTCATACCGTTGGACCAGCCAACAAAGAAGTTCCAGAGTCCGCAATTGCAGAACAGTCACTAGCACAGAACCCTGGAGGACAATATGATAAATAAAGTCAGTAGCAATGAAATTAAAAACTGAACCATTTATGGCAGTGCTATCAATATCATGCCATAGAAGAAACAAATAGCTATTTCGGCTAACTTGTTTTCTACGTACCAGTGGGTTTACCGGCAATAAGCACCTCTCCCATGTCAAACTGTTCAGGAGAAAAAGTTACCAAAGAAAAACTATTGTAAACAAAACAAAAACACGTGTTGCATAAGCTATGCTGCATGAATACTGTAACGAGTCTCTGTTTTGCTTTGCTACAAATTCAAGTGCGGTAGTGCAGCAAGATTTAAGGGCAACTATAGGAGATATACCGTATAGAAATATGAAAACAAAAACAATAAAGTACTAAGATTACAATGTTATGCATGAACTATAATGTACTGAAGTGATAGGTTTTGGGTACAGAACCATGTATACCCAGTTAATACCAGGTATATCAACTATTTAAGGTTACTATACATCAGAAAGTACAAGTATGCTATATAAACAAATATGTTGATGCTGACCTGCCAATATCCTTTTCTTGTCACTGGCACATAAGTATGTTTGCCCCTGTAGTGAGCAGGATCAGCACCACCAAAAACAATCTCACCCCCATTCTCTTCTTCTGGTTTACGATTTAACCAAAATGAAAATACTGGATCCTTTACAAGACCTCGTTCAACCATATTGTACCTGTGACATGAATATGCCTTATAATGACAGCGAAAATAAAAATAATAATAGAAATGATAGCATAAAGTTAAAATGTGAAAAGATACCACACTGGAACAGCATTTCCTACTGAGATCTCTTGAAATCCAAGTCCTAGTATACCATCAAACTTAGCTGCCACAAATGTAACTCCAGGTTCTCTAGTTGCTTCGATAAATGCCTAATGGAAAGTAAAGAGAACTATATATTAATCGATGATTAATCAACATATTTTGAAAGAAGCCGCACAACTAACATCATACTCTGTTGGTGTGAAGGAAAAGAAAAAGAAGATAGGGATTGATAATCAGCATTACCTGGTTGTCTACAACTACGTCTCCAACTCTGACATTGTCATTGCTAAAGAAACCAGAAATACTTCCACTACCGTATTGAATTGCAGCAGAAGTCCCTAAATAACAGGATGACAAACCCGAGTTTTGAATAAGGACAACATCTTGGCATCACTTCTTTAAATGTCAAGTTACCCAAAGTAAAAGAAAAATGACATTTGACTTCGTAAATGTTATGCAATCCAAATTACATATATTCAAGAAAAAAAGAACTTTTAAACACTGCTATTGCCAATAATTTTAAAAAAATTGTAATGCTTTGTATAATTCCATGAGGTGAAAAGGCTAGACGGTAGAAAACTCTAAATTAGATCCTTTACATGATAGAAGCACGGTATTCAGACTCCCACTCCTCCAAAACCGATTTTAAATCGTCTGTAAAGGGTACGCAGTTTTTTGTATTGAAATTACACAAATCTTGAGTATTAATCAGATAGAAACTTCACAAGATAATCAAACACTTGCACAATGCATTGTCGAATTAAAGAACTACAAAACCTCCACAAACTCTGAACAAAAAAAAAGGTAAAGCCTCAGAATCAGAAGAAAATAAAAAAAATAAGACAAACCATTTTCTTTGTAGGTTCTGGATTTGCTGGACTTGTACTTAGCATGCGTGTAACATGCAAGCTGCACCGTCATGCAAAACATCAGGATTAACAAGTTTCCATTAAAAAAAAGAGAGAAAATAACAGACACGCCTTCATATGACGGTTATGAAAAAAAGCTCACCGAGAGGTAACATTTAGAAGACGGCACCCACAGATTAGAGCTACCGGTGTCAAAAATCACAGTGAACGTCTGAGGAGGGGTACCAATGGCTATTTCACCATAGTACTGAGCATCCATGTAGTTCTTCAACGCAACAATATCGGCGCCGTCAGCGCCGTGAAGAATGTTCTGAAGAACATTCTCTGTGGCTGAAGACCGCAATTCCTTAAATCGAATAACGTCATCGTCGTCCAATCTGATCTTTTTCAGCCCAATCCGGCGCAACCCATCGTTGGGTGCAGACGACGCCAGAGAAAACAAGAGGGTCCACAGACAGAAACAGAAGACAATCACATTTGACATGCTTCCCATTTACGCTACCTGTTCAGCCATTATTAAACCGAAAAAGTTACGATTGTGAGGACAAGAGTGCAGATGTTTCATAAAACGCATCGATTAGAGATAGTAATAACATGAAAGAGAAGAGAAAAAGAAAAGAGAGACAGATGACATATCCAAGAATGCATGCATGCAAAAAGTGAAAAGAAGATGAAGAATGCGATTACCAAAGGAAACGAAAGCAGAGGAAGAATTAATGGAATTGAATTGAGGAAGCGAAGGGGAATTTAAAGGTGGGAAGAAGAGAAAGTGAGTATCTGGGTTTGGGTGGCAGTGTGGTGGGGCCAGCTGAGGTTTTAAGCTAATCTCGTACTCATTGTGGGTCCCGCATCTGTAACCGTTCATCAAACTAAGGATGAGGAATTGGGAGGGTGGGTTTTCTCGTGACCCTCCGATGTAACTGATTCGCTTTCGTACCTCAAAAGTTAATTATGGTTGCTTTCTTTAACACGCCACACAACACAACTCATCCTCCTTAATTTATCCCCTCTTCTTCTTTAGCCACCTTCGTTTAAACCCTAAATATAAATTATCGTTAAACATCTTAAATATGTATAATAAAATTATTTCATTACTGTATTTATTTTTAATTAGTAATTAGCTATTACTTAAAACTAAATGAGTATGGATAAACCGAATTCAATTTATTCACACTTTGTCTCACCCTAGCGGTTGCTGATGCTAAGGATCTAATTTAACGCATTTTCTTTTTTATGTTTCAGCTTTCAGTTTCAACTGATCAATTTAATGTTATTTAACGATTAAATATATGACTTTTTAATTATGTTTAACGACTATACACAGAACAGAACAAAATTTTATAATCATTTGAGATCTAACTTTTGAGGTGATTCAAAAAAATTGAGATATTCTCTCGTTACGAGATAGAATAAATGTATCAAACGTGAGAATACCTTTTAAAATTTAAACAACATCATTTTTTCGAATTGTCATCAATTTCGTATATTTGATTTTTTAACTATTTTTTCAATCTGTTCTTTTATATTTCATGTCTAAATTAGATTTTTTTTAAAATTATTAAATACTTAAAAATATCTTTATTTCAAGATATAAATTATTTATTCTAAATATCAATATAATATATATATATATATATATATATATATATATATATATATATATTGTGGATTTGGTTAAATTAACTTATGCATAGTTTAAAACTAAAAATTAAAGAAATTATACAAGAAAACCTCTAGAAATTAAATTGAGCGTAAACTAATTTTAATTTGTAAAAAAAAAAAAGGATTCTATGTTTTTATCTTTAAATTTTATTTTATTGAAAAGTTAGTTCAAACGTATTTATATTTTAAAACATTTAATGTTATAAATTTTAGTTATATTGAAAAATATTTAAAAATATTTACACCACTGATACTCTCAGATCAATTTTATCATGATGAAATTAATTTTCATAACTTTAAACTTACCTGTTTTAGTTAAATTTACATTAAAAGTAAGGTTTAGAATAAGAAAAAGAAACTTCAACATGAATAGAAGCTATCTGATAAAAATTTGCCTGAATAAAAATTTAGTATATCCCTATCTCGTATTAGTTCATTTAATGTTAGAAGTGAGCTTTAAGCCTAACTCAATCTTACAAAATCGGTCTGTAAGGTGAGGTTTGCACCTCACTTATATATTATAAAATTGTCTTATCTTTAGTCGATGTGAGACTTCCAATACACACCCTCACGTCGAGGTATATTCATCTCGTGCGTGTAACAAGAAATTAGTCGGTGGTCCGTCAGTGGCCCGATATCGGGAGGAACAGAATGTCCAAGAAAGTTCACTAGGATAGGCTTTAACTTGGCTTTGATACCATGTTAGACATGTGTAAGCCATGAGAGAAAGAAAACAAGGATGCGTACAAAAAACGCACAAGAAAGGTTTGGGTGAAAAACCACTCAAAGAGAGTTTGCTTACTTCTTGATTTATTAGAACATTTGTTCAATATATATAGTATAATGTCCCATCATATAGAGGGAAAAATAAAAACCAAATAAAAAAAATATTTGATAATAATAGAAGAGAATCAAATATATCATATCTCTATCAATATAAATAAAAACAGGAGATATATAATATCTTTATCACCCTTTCTCAAGGTGGGCATGAAGATTGTAAAGGCCCAACTTGGAAGTAGCAACCCGAAAAGTACAAGGATGTAAGGACTTAGTAAACATATCAGCAAATTGACTTCTAGAAGGAACATGAAGAAGGTGAATAAGACCATCAACAAGCTTTTGTCGAATAATGGGGCAATCAAGTTCTATGTATTTGGTTCTCTCATGAAAAGTGGGATTCTTGACAATGTGAATAGCAGAATTGTTGTCACAAAAGGCAGTGTAGGGAGTGGGAACAGAAAAATGAAAATCCTGAAAAAGGTATTGAATCCATTGTAGTTCACATGGCAGGGATGCCAAGGCGCGATACTCAGCCTCAGAAGAAGACCGTGAAAGTGGTTTGTTTCTTAGACTTCCAAGCAACCAAAGAGGTGCCTAAGAAAACACAATATCCAGAAACAGAGCGTCGGGTAGTGGCACATGTTGCCCAATCAGAATCAGAAAACGCCTGAATTTTAAAAGAGGTGTTGGACTTATACAAGGCCATATCCAGGAGCATTTTTCAAGTACCGAATGATCCATAAAGTCTGCTGCATATGTGGTTCACGTGGAGAAGAAACAAACTGGCTGAGTTGTTCGACAACAAAACTAATATCAGGCCTGATGTTAGTCAAGTAAAGTAATCGTCCAATCAAATGCCGAAAGGAAGAAGGATCTGGTAGAAGAGCTCCCTCGTCAGCATGAAGTTTGATAGAAGGATCAGATGGTGTTGGTGCAGGTTTACATTCAAGCATCCTTGTCTCTGAAATGAGGTCCAAACAGTATTTCCTTTGATTCAAAACTAATCCATCAAGAGAACGAGAAACTTCAAGGCCCAAAAAATACTTGATAGGGCCAAGATCTTTAATATGAAATCTAGAATGAAGATGAGCTTTTACAGTATTAATTTTAGCAACGTTATTGCCAGTGAGAACCACATCATCGACATAAACCAATAAAGCAGTAATATCAGAGGTAGATTTCTTCACAAAGAGAGAGTGATCAGCAGAGCTTGCAAGAAAACTGATTTTCTGTCAAATTAATAAAGCCTTGAAGAAGAGATCTGACTTCTATTTTATTTTTAAGAAAAAGAATCCAAGTAAATCTGCTATAATCATCAACTATAGTCAAAAAATACTTGTATCCATCAATGGAAGAGACGGAAATCGGACCCCAAATATCAACATGGATAAGTTCAAAAAAATGTAGAGATTTACTCGTGCTGGAAGAATATTTCAGATGTTTTTGTTTGGCAAAAGCACAAGTATCACAAGCAATAATAGAAGGAGAAAAAATATATGATATCTCTATCAATATAAATAAAAACAGGAGATATATAATATCTTTATCATTTAATATAAAAAAAAATCAGGATAACTATAGTGTATTTGTATATGATTGGAAAGAAAATATTAAACTTATTCACATTAACGCGGTTGTTGATTTTCTTGTTAATTAAATAATAGAATTATTTTTTATGGGATTAAGGATGTTATCTTTCTTAATTGAAAATTTATTTAGATGAGTGTTTTCTTAAATTCTCCATAAAAAATAAAAAATAAAAAAGACTTTTATATAAACTAAAATTAGTTTATTCATGAGTTATTCTTCTAGAAATTTCTTCATTTAATTTATCTGAACTTTTGTTTTTAACTTTTGCTTAAAATAATTTTAGTATATGATATTTCTTCTCATTTTTTTCTTTGAAAAATACTTATGGAGAATTTCGTATAGATAAATCCTTAACTATATATGTACCTATTCTCACATTTTCCATTTATTTATATATCTTAAAAGTGGCTAAGCTGTGCAAAACACTTTAAAAGCTACATTAATTTTTTTTTAGTGTTATTTCGTCCTCATCTAAAATAAGCATCACAAGTACATAATTGATTTTCATATTTCAGAATGAGATTCTTATCATCTCCAATTTATATTACATTTTAATTAATTCAATTAAAGTGAGTCGAATTCATTTAAGAGTGTAAGGTTCATTTAAAAATTTGATTCACAAAAGCCAAATTTAAGAACATCCTACGAAGCAACCCATTGATGAAACAGGCAAGAGCAGGAATAAAGTTGATTAAAAAAAGTTTCTTTATAATTGAAACAATAATTAGACTTTTTTTTCCTATAAGCATTGGTGAGTGCTACTTGCAAGCATGAACGCAATGATTAATGAGAGGGGATAAGACATCATCAAATTAAGAAAAACTAAGGAAGGTGTCAAATCAATGTTTTGTTTTATGGAGTGGTATTTTTGAATGAATAGAAGAATATATATAGTGGGAAAGAATGAAAGGGAAGTTGAAGAAAGAGTGGGAAAAACGAAAGAGCAAAAAAAGCATGGAGTAGAAGGTAACGTGGTGAAGTAAGTGTTGAAGACATTGCCAAGAAGCAAAGACAGAGTGTCAAGTTGCAAACAATAGAAAGGGAATGTGATGGGATTACAAGTAGGAACCCACTTTAGTGAGCTTGCCATAACAAACACTCATCAACAAACAAATTCTTTTACAGTTTACCAATCATTTATGCAACAATTTTACTTTTAATGCCTAATTTTTGCCAATAAATCATGTTAAACATCATATTTTGAGAAAAAAATGACTAAATAAAATTTGCAGACGGGCTACCTGTAAGCGCTAATGAAAGAAAATATATTGTGAAATTATTTCTCATAATGAGCTTGCCTTTATAAGTAAAGCTATTTGTTTTGGGTGTAGATGTCAGATGCCTATTTAAATAATTTTTGAATTCTTCCAGTTTATTGTTCTGTTGCTTGTTTGTCAATCGGTCTGTGAATCCATGTTTAAGGTATTCTTATGTTAAATTGGGGTGGGTTTCATCAGTTAAAATAATAAATATTGTAATTAATGTAATATAAAAGTTTCAATAAGTATATATTTTCTTATATTTATAGTTTTTATTATGAGTCTGTAATTAGGGTCAGTCTATTATTATTTAATCCTAATTATTGATTTGTGTATGTTAATTAACTAGTTAACTGAGTTTTAGTTGTGTCGTTTGGTTAGTCGCCTGACGTGACATGTAACTTGTATAAAGGACTAAGAAGAAATCATGTGGACAGTCTAATTAATAACAATTAGGATCAAATTTACATGAAGTTAAGTTAGCCGGTTGACATGACCCATAATTTGCATAAAGAACAAAAAAGAAATTATATAAACAATTTTATTGATGACAACTGGAAGAGGTACATTGTGCATCTATTTGTAGGAATGATATAGAGAATGTTAGTACTTACAAAAAATATTATCACACGACTCTCCTTGACCGACTAACCAAATGACACATAACATATTATTCATTATCATATATTCTTTTAACACTAACAAAATGTTTCTACCCGTTATACCTATTTTAAGTTTAATAATTAAATTTCTTAAATATGTTATTGAATATTCATATCAATGTCAAATAACTTGTTAGATTCTGATTATATATATATATATATATATATATATATATATATATGAATTTAGTGTGAAATTAATTATTCTCGATCTATTTTAGTTTATATTAGTCATTCATATTAGTGGTAATAAGTGTATGTTCTATATTTGAAAGTTTTTCAAAGTATGACTCTTTGTTCCTGTACGTTCGTTTTTTTCTTTCTTCACTCTCATAAAACTCGTAAATCTCATTTTATCCCTGTTTAAAAAATTAATAAAAACTTAAAAATGCTTCATCCTTCGTTCTCTCTTCACCGCAAATTAGAAACTATAGTAAAATACAACTATTTACTGATTAGAATAGCAAATCAGATGACAATGGACAAGACAACATGCTTTGGGAGCCTTTAATGCAAGGTGATTTCTTCCTGCACCTCCAAAAGTTTTTTTTCACCTTAAAAAAATTTTCAAAATCACTCTTCTATCGTTTGATCACAATAACACATATTACACTTCCAAATTATATCTAGATGTCGACTTCCACTAAAGGTATTCGGATGTCGACATCCAACAAAAAATTTAAACTTTTAACTGTAAAAATATATATATATATATATATATATTTGATTTTGAAAGTATTTTTTTGCTTGAAATTCACATTTGAAAATATGATTTGTATGATTTTGCTCAAATGGTAAAAAGATATTTTTAAAATTTAAAAAAAAAATTTGAGTTGCAAAAGAAATTTTGAAAGTGCAAGAAGAAATCCCCATAATGCAAAAGTAGGCAGAGCCTCCTCTGAAAATGGCCTTCATTGAATGTTCTGAACTATAAAACACTTTTGGATTAACCAAAATTTCATAGAAAGTAAAGTTTTGGATTCACCAATTTAGAATATAATTTTTTTAAATTCATTTTTTAAATATATTCTGAAACATATTTATGGATTTGAAAATATGCTTCAGAATCAACATTCCAGAATTTACTTTTTGAATGCATTTCAGAATATTTATTTTGGAAGATTTTATGAATTTAAAAATATCTTTCAAAATGCGTATTCTAAAATGTAATTTTGTTTTTAAATGCATTCTAAATTATATAATTCAAAAAATTTCAAATCTGAAAATACCTTATATATTATACAATCAAAACGTATTTGTTTTAATTCATTATGAAATGTCTATTTGAAATACCTTTCTATTGCAAAAATTGGAAAATATTAAAAAATTGAGGTGCAGAAGTAACATTTATGTTTTTATTATAGTTTTAATGAAGGATAATTTGAAGTTGAAGAGTTTTATGAGATGCAGGAAGAAAAAACGAGGTGCAGCAAGAAACAGCCTACTTGGTTAATTTGATAGGCCCTCTAAACATAAATTGTGTAATGGGCTGGGAAAGATAACCCATCTAAGACTTCATACTCACAATAATAACATTCAAAGATAACAAAAATTAAAATTTATATAAATTAATCGAAATATCTCATTATTTTATCTCTATATAATAATTTTTTTTTTCAACTTATCCTCAAAAATGGATATTGAGGATGACTTACTAAAACTTTTTTTAATTTCACTGATCAGTTTTTTATTTAAGATTGGAGAGAACCTAAATCAAAATTAAACTTGATTAAAAATAATTCTTTAAAACTGGATTTGACTATTTAAAGTTCATATGACTATTTATTTATACTAAAAAGACATACGTTACTAAACTATTTTATAAAGTATGGAGAAATATATTATTTATAAAAAAAGTATATCAATTTAAAATTATTTGATAACTTATAAACAAACAAACTTAAGGAGAAACTACTAGTTCGCTGGTATGGAATATGTTGTATTAAAACTTAATATATAATTTAATTTTAGTTATAATAAAAATAGTTGAGTTTTTTATCTAATAATATTTGATAGAAATTACAATAGTTGAGTGTTTTTATTTGAGTCCATAGAGATTTTTTTTTTTCTAAAACCACAACATTATCAATAATTTCAGTGGGTTTAAAAAAATAATTTGCCACTATTTCTCAAATCCTCTCTTCAACATATTCAACAAAAAATTTCATTATAATTTAAAAATAAATCATTTTCTCCAACAGAAAGATAAAGTTTATTTACCGATGCACCATTTAAAAGTGTTTGTGAATTATTAACCATTTATTATTAAAATTGAATAGCTCTGAGATACCAATGAATTGTTATAAATTTTTGTTCTTATAATATGCACTAGAGCCTGGTGGGTTAGCATAGGTAATTGATCTTCTTAAAAGTAATTTAAGGAATGATTTATATATTTTGTTCTAGTTACATGTGTGTTTTTGTAATTAGTAAAATTTAGCATTATAATGGAAAGTCACCTTTTATTTGAATTAACTTGACGTAGATCAATATAAAAATTCTTAAATTTTGTTTTTCTTATTATTCTTTATCTATGTTGTTTTTAGTATTCATTGCCCAACTGCATTAAAATTATTTTGCTATCAATAATTTTAAACAAAGTTTGTTTGAAACTTAAAAAAAAAATCTTTCTCAACTAATTTATCTCCTCCTAGTTACGTTTTTAACTATTATAATTTTTAGTAATATTTCATTTTAAAATATTTTTTTAATGACAACAATATTTAATAAGTGATATTTATTATAATAAATGAGCATGTTTATATATATTTTCTTCGATAAAAAATATAAATAAAGAAATGAAGTAAGTTTTTCTATCGACAAAAGTGAAGTAATTAATTCAAATGATTATGTAAATATTGTATGTATGTTATATGAAATAATAATAAAAGAATAAAGTATTGATGATATATAATAAAAAGAACAAAGTTATGTAAGGGAATAATGATTAGGAATAAAATTTGTAATAGAGAGAGATACAGAAGAAACTTCCTGAAGAAGATGCTTCATGTTAAAATTTGGAAAAGAAAGGACGCGCAAAAGATGCAAAAAGACAAATTGAAATGGTGAGTGTAGATAAAACCGAAGGGTTCTGGTATATAGGAGATAAAGACAAAGAATGTTGAAAGAAGTTGCTAGCTATAAACAATCATAATAATTCATATGCAATGAACATGGGATACGATGACATGTTTCGGAGCATCACGAGACTAAGGTGACTTGATTTGACGCCTCACATGAAACCTATGAACCCACATACTCACAACACACTCCTAATCCATGCTCATGCTAATAAATTACTATTAAATTTTGTTTCCAATACCAATGTAAGAGAATAACTTTATTTAAATATATCAATATTTTTTCTTCTCATTGTTACTTTTCTTTTTCTTCAAGAATTTAAATAGAATAATTTTGATAGTTGAATTTTTTTAAGACATTTTATTCAAATATACAAGCACACGATATTTCTCAATAAATTTTTTCTAATTAATTTTTGTATCATAATAACTAAGCTAAATCTTTACTATTTGTTTTTGTCTTATTACATTAGTTTATGTTTTAATAGGCATTAATTAAATTAAGTGAGTCTAAAATTGATGTAAAATGTCAAAAATGCTCCATATATAAAAATTTTGCTATTATAAGTGTTGTATGAATTAGGATGACAAAGTGAGTCAAACAAATTCGTGAACCATGATCAAATTCATGAATTGATCTACAAATTTAACATATCAAATTATAAAACATGAGATAAAATGCAATGATATATTTTATCACTTATATTATGAAAATAACATTTTTTTTTTCAAAAGATAGTTATTTATCTTTTGACATTAAATTTTCTATTGGAAGTGCAATATAATAGGACATATTATATATGAAGTTGAACCAGAACTTATTATCTTATATTTTTAATTATGCTTTTTATTTTTAATTTTTAATTTTCTTATCAACTCAACTGCGAAAATGCCATTCACAAGCGAATTCAATTTAATTCTTAATTACAACACTTTTTACTCAACGTAAATCTATATATATAATTAGTGTGCACTAAAGTATTTAAAATAAAAATATCATTTTTGTTTTGTTTTATTTCGTGTTTTGTTATCTGTGCTTCAGTTCGCATGTAATGACAATAATGTGTTTTTTTTTTCATTGATTCTAACAACAATGTATTGATTAGTCAACGTAACTCTTCCTCTAAAATAAAAGTAAACTATAATTTAAGAAATATAAAATTTACACCATCACGCGTCATAATTTATTACACATACTTTGAAAGGAAGTCATTGTTTTGTAGTTAATTTTTTTATCAAGTAGAAATATTTTTTATTGTACATTCATTATACTCGTATAAATCATTGAATCAGGCATGATTAAAAAATGTTATCCTCGATAGTCATTGAAATTGACTCAAATGCTCCCACCCACGTTACGATCACTATGTTCTGTATACCAAAAAATGGTAAAAATGGTATCCCTTATAGTTAGTTATAGAGAAAGTAAGTGAATATAAGCACTTCAATCATGGATGCAGTGCATCTTTCTGGAACACATACTTTTCTTGCATCCGTGTTAGGGTTGGTGAAGGAAAAGGAGTTGATCGGAAATCCAAAAATAGTCTCCTCCTTCACATGGAAGCACATGGTGGTGTATGGAAGTGTTTGATAGAAAAGAAAATATTATCTTTGGTTACATATGGTTGGGTGATTCACCAATCACGCAAGTCACCCGTTGGTTTGGATAGAGTCAAATAAAAGGTGATGAAGACCCATTTGTACGGTGTGTGAAGTACGGTGCGTGCAAGTGCTCAAACACACCAACAAGCTGACATGTCTGTCTCCATTCCTAGTTTTAAATACTCTAACATCATTCGTCCAATGCCCTTAACGTGGACGCCACGTCCATCCACACAAAGTCAAAAATTGTATCCAACTTTTCCCATTTCCACCACATACATTACTATTAAGTTGACCCCATTATTAATTTATTACTCACTTCATTATTTCAATTACTCTCCTCTACACCTACACCCAGGGCACACGAAGTTGCCAAGAAACTCACTTGCGTTTGCTAAAGTCCACCTATCAATTACTACTTCCCATCCAACAACTGGTCATTTACGTGTCATATCAAGAGTAATGGCCGTATTTCTTGACCAATGGGAAAATCCGAATATTCCTCGCAACACGTTCAATATTGGCTGTTAGCGTATCAATTTTTTTCTTTTTATTCTTTTCTTTTTTGTTCTTTTCGGATGGGTTACCATCTAGGTTGTTTTCGATATTGTCACAAACCATGCTGGCCAAGATGGAAAACAAAACATAACCACATGACAAAGGAAGAAGATAAAAGACGATTCTTCATTTGCCCTGTCTATTTACTCCCCAGAATTTTTTTTGAATCAAATATACAACATTATTCAAAAGAAAACAAATGGTACAAAAAAATTAAACATTTTCTGATCTAATATATCCCTCCCTCCCAAGACATGGTCTAATAAGAATATGAACATTTACGGTGTCATTTTCCCTTATACCCATGTACAAAAATACAAAGTTTAAGGAATAATATAGTATTAACCAAAAAATGGAACGATAAGGAAAAGGCTTCAGTTTCCTGAAAAGCTGCTAATGGTAGTTCTGCTTGTGCTGTTGTTGTTATTGGTGTTATTGTTTGCATTATGAGCACCGCCTATGATAGAGGAGATGGCGGCGGCGAGGACGGCGGTGAAGTTTGGATCGGCGGTGATAGCGGCCGCGGCGGCACTGACTGTATCAGCCGACGAGGGTTGCTGGCTAGGCTGTAAGGGTGGTCTAGAGGCTTGTGCGGCCAACTGGGAGGAACCTACTTCCTGAGACAGTTGAAGACCAGAGAATTTCGATTGATTATAAAGAGCTTGTGCTTGTGCAATTGGGGTGGCTCCGGACCCAAAGTTCTGAGGCTGCCCTTGGAGGAAGGGCACTTGGAATGGGGTAGCTGCTCTCTGAAATTGCAAAGGGTTCGGGTTATGTGTGAGGTCCAAAGTCACAGTTGGAAATGGCGCCGAAGCTGATAGTGTTGCCATGCTAGAATTGCAAGGAATAATTGCTCTGGCTAGCAAATTGGGATTCATTATTCCATCTGCACTGGACATTGACCCTGAGAGTAACATGCTAGCAGCAGCTGTAGTGGTTGACGCCATGGCCATAGCTGCTGGTGGAAGTGGATGGTTATGTGTACCTTCATAAGTTGTAACCAAAATTGTTCTATCCTCGGCACAACGTTGAACCTAATAAAGAGCAAGAAATTTCTATTAGTTTTGACCACAATGATTGACACTTAATACATAGTTAATAGATCTTGTTGATAATAGTACTATATATAAATTGATCAATCAGAAAAACTCACTTGTTTGCGAACTGGGCAACCAACTGCCATAGTGCATCTATAATATGCTCGAGGACATGGGTTCCCCTTGGCCATTTTTTGTCCATATTTTCGCCATTGGCACCCATCGCTTATCTGCAACAACGATCCATTGAGTTAGAGAAGCAATTTACTAGTCATCGCTGGCTTTAATGGTTTGTAAATTAATTAATGAACTCATAAAACATACTATATATAGTATGATATACGTACCATGGGAGCTTCTGATCGGGCACGAACTGAGACACGAGCTTTTCTCATTGTGGCTTCTGTAGTGGACTGATCGATAGCATTGGAAGGGTTAACTTTCTGAAGCTTATTAGTAGCCCAACCTTGGGATTCTGAGTCTGGGCTCTCTTCCCTACCCAACTCTCTTTTGGCATTAACATTTCTCGCACCGTCTCTCGTTCCAACTTCAATATTATTGTTCTGAGGTGTGCTCGATCGTGTTCTCTCATCGGAAGAAGAGTCAGACACTTGGTCATCTGCTTCGGCTGCGCCACTGGGACCTATATCAAGGAACTGTCTTGGAACCTTTCCTCCACCAACACCATCATTTTTATCCCCGGCCTTTCCCTGAACAACCTGAATTTCAACATTATTATTAACATGTTCCAAATCCAACCCAGATCGTTTACGTAAGAAAAATAAAATCATACAGTAACCGTGTTATTCACTGTATGGCAAAGCAGTTTCAGTCTCTTCACTATAATTATTAAAAAAAGGTAGGGCAATTCAAGAAAACTATTTGTAAATTTAATTTATAAGTACCTCATTTTCTGTGTTCACTGTCCGCTGGTTCTGATGCATTAATGTCATGAGATGCATCTGCAAGGCCGTGTAGTTACCGGTCACATGGCTTAGCATCTCTTTCAGCTTCTTGTTCTCTGCGTTCATGCGTTGAAGTTCCACTTGCATCTGCGCAAGCTGAATAAACAAACAAATATATGTCAATTTCACAAATAATGAAAACTTAAATAACCACAAACACGACATTTATTAATAGGATTTATGAATAAAATAAAAATATATGTACCTCAGTGGTTTTGGCTCGCTTATCTTCTGCATCCGATGAAACCCCGTCATCGACGGTGGATTGGTCACTCCCGGTGTTAGCAGTAAGGAGTTGTAAACCAGTCTAGAGAGAGAGAAATAGTGATTTAGAAGCAGAAAGTAATAAATAATCCGGGGAAAAAATAAAAAAGAAAGAAAGAAAGAAAGAAAAAAGTAGTTTAGGGAGGTTAATTACATTAACGTGGAGAGGTGTTTCAACAATTTCCTTCTTGACGATGTTGGGTTTAACGTGGTGGTCGTGGGAGGGTGGGGATGTTGGTTTGGTGAGTCTATCAGAGAAGAAGTCGACTTCACCGAGGACTTTGCGGTTGTGTTCGTCGTCCTTGGCAGCGGGGCGGCTAAGGTTGACGGGGAATCCGAGGAGAGGGAACATGGTGTCGCCGGTGAGTTTGGTTAAAGAAGTGGAAGGCTGTTTGGAAGGTAATAATGAGAGAGATTGCGAGGAAGAGGTATCAAGGGTGAGTCCCCATCCTTTGTCCATAAAACAAGCACAACAAGGGAGAAAGAAATAGAAATGAAGGAAACTACAGAGAGAGAGAGGGGTAAGAGGAATGGTATCAGGAAATGAAGTCTTTGTCCAGTGCAATGGGGTTGGGTATAAAAAGAGTTGGGGGATACAAGGAGCGTGGACCAAATGGAAATGAAATTGGAGATTTGTGAAAAATTTAGCAAATTATTGCGCCAGATGGTGCGTCATCCTGGACAATGTCTAATTCTCCACCACGTACCCGCCCACAGTTCATACCCAGTCCACCTCTCCAGTTCACACCTCACAACCCGCCCCGGATTTCATCTCTTCTCTCTCAAACCAATAACATTTCATGCAAAATTATTATATTCTTTCTTAATTAAAATCACCGCATTAAATTTTTACTGCTTACTATTTTCTCTACTATAACTAACTCATGTAGTTTTTTTAAAAAAGGGTTAAAATAATATGTTCCCAAGAAATCCGTACTTTAAGACAATAGTCACATTTAGGAGTACGTGATGGAAATGCAATCCCGAGGTAATTGAATAAATTGTGGAAGTTGTTGGATGAACGTGGGTCCATTAAGAAAGAAAACCCGACCCGATGGGTCAATATATTGGATAGTACTGGGGGTAGCAGTCTTTGTCTCTCTCTGATTTAAAAAAGGGAAAAGAGGTTTAATTGGTGAAGAAAAAAGAAATGTGTTGGATAAAAGTATCGACGTGCGGGGGGTTTCGTCTGGGTTTCGTGAAGAAAGGATTTGACTGACTCATAAATGAGGAAGAAAAAGAGCCACCGCCCCCGAATAGTGCGCGAACGATACACGTGATGAAAATGATCCAATTTTCTCTTTTTCTCTCTCAACACCCACAAATTCAACAACAAAACACAATAAAGGAAAAGCCAAGTCAACCAATTTGACGGCCCGGCTCTCTCTCTCTCTCCCTTTCTCTCTCTGTCGTAGGGTGACCGAAGACTGGTTGCCCAAGTAACTTAGTCTTTACATGGCCCCACCCACCTCCTTTCAGATCCCAACCCCCCGGTACCTTGTTGACTCTTTACTTGTGGGACCCTCCTCTTCTCTTCACACCCCCTCCCTCCACATTATTTTTTTATCTCTGATCTCTTCAATCATATAATTATATTCCATTATAAAAATCATAAAACTCCACACATGTATACACTGATTTGAATTTCAAGTACTCCTATACAACTTAAGACCTTAAGACCATCCTTTTAGGTGCTTCTGTCAAAGTTTTATTTTGAAGAAAAAAAAAAACAAACAAACAAAACCCAAAAGTAATTGATAATTTGCAAGTAAATAAGTTGCTTAATGATTTAAGTTTTGTATGGCGAAGATGGCAGTCAATAAATTAATCATTTATTAAATTGTTTAATTTGTTATATTGGTCAGATAACAAGTCTGTATTTCCTAAACCTCCATTGGAGAAAATAGCATGAGTCGTCCGTCAACTTCTCGCATGATTGATCATTTGCCATTTTATGCATTCGTTGACCCAAAGAAACCAGCAAGTACCTCAGGAAAAAACAATGTTAAATTCGAATACAATAAGGTGAATTGGTCTAGCTACAATCAACAATATTTCTCTAAGCCTGAATCATTTTTTTTTTCTTCACTTATTTTCAATATTATGCAGCTACCGGATCAAAGTAAATGTATATATTTTAATAAATTCATGTCTTTAATTCGGTGGAAGTCGTGTGCCTTTAGGTTGTAGCATTTTAAAATTGAAAAACTGTCCTCCTCCAATTTCAAGAAATTGACATTTTCACAATTTGAATGCGTAGCAAATCACCTAATCTTAGATAGCATAGTATTTGCCTATATTTCAAAAAATTGATGCAACAAACAACATTATGGCGTTTTCTTATTTTGGACCGATCGTTATAGACTTTTACAAGGATTCTTCGGTGCATATACTGAATAAAGATGGTGACTGATCGAAAGCAAAGTAGGCAATGAACCTCACTCTTTCTCCTATAATGACCATACAAAATAAATAAAACAACTGTTTTTACCATTTATGGACAAAAATACCACTCCATTAATGTCCAATCTTATAATTAGTAAAAGGGATTTGTTACAAAGTGAATGAACAGGTGAATTGAAGACTTCTGAGCCAGGAAACTTTCTCTCAATGATGTCACACATCCATGCTGAATATTTTTTACTGCAACAAAGAAAGTCTCACAATTAATACAAAAAATGTTGGTCACTGAATCACTTTTAACAAATAAAAATTTATGGTCTGTTATAATTTTTTTTTTCACTCTCTAATCTAATTAGATTAAATGACATTTAATTCGGGCTTAGAAGTTAACTAAAAAAAAATCTTTATACTCAACTGTGTGTACTCATTCAGTCTTTAGCATTGACTATCTCACACATATCTCCACCAATTGTGACCTCACTGCCTTCTTCTCACCAAAAAGTTGCTATCTAATAACTTTGGAGATAAGCTCCCTCCAATCGTGTGAAAGAGAATAACGAAAGAAGGAAAATAGTGTGAAATTTAAACTAAAAGAGCATAAAATGAAAAATAAAAAATGTTTCAAAAACACAACCATTTATTCTATTATAAAATATTTCTTTGATTTCATAAACGAGAGAAGGATGAGTATATCAGATTAGAGGATATTTGGTTGGAAATGATGAAGGCAAGAACATGCAAGTGGGAGCAATATATAAGAGGATTTTGTAAATATATATCAGGCAAATATTATATGGTTCAGAAGACAAAGTAGAATGCTAAACATAAGGAGGAATATTGTGTCACTGAATCGCGTCAATAGTAAGGAAAGAAAGATTTTGTGTTTAAGAGAACATGTGTTCAAAATTTCACATCTATTTGTGATAAAACAATTTTATAATATATAAATATATACAAATTTTATAAGATTGATTTAAGTTAAAATTATGTATAGAAAAAATTATTGTATTCTAAAATCTTTTGAGTATATATAATAATAATAAATGTAAAAGAAAAAATCCACATCAAATATAGTTTAAACTAATATCAAATGTTTTTTTTTTTTTTACATTGTACAATCAAAGTAAAAAAAGTAATTGAAAACACTTTTCTTATTTATTCTCACTCAAAATAAGATACTATTTTCTGACTTATAAACATATTTAGCAAAGGATAATAGCTACTTTCTTTTTTTCTTAAGGGACCAATCTAATCTAAGTGATTACATGTAAGTGAGCATTTTAAATTAATATTTATTAAAAAAGTTACAGATTATTTATAATAATTTTTTTTATGTAAGAACTATGTTGTTTGATTTTGTCGTTAAAAGAACGATGTGGTTATTATTTTCATCTTTCCATGTACAACTCCTAAATTAAGTCATCCTTTGCCTCCCTAATTTTCTCTAACTCGCTAATGAAATCTCTTTAACGAGTTAAAAAAGATATGAGAGAAAAAAAAAATCGATTAATTATTGAGAGATGAGAAGACAAAAGTAATGGTCACAATATCTCACTAACTGTACAAATTACACTGCAGGTACTAAAAAAAAGTAAGCTCTTAATAAAATAAAATTTTAAAGTGATTCGTTTCGCAACAAACGCTTGTTTCTTAAACAAAAGATAATGTAAAAAATTGTAAAACTTCAAAATTATTCACCGACTCTATATTTGAAATCATCACTAAGATGAATCATCAATTGTGAAACTATTGTTAGATTTCTTGAGCAGAGACGTCTAGAAAATCTTACACCATTAAATAATAAATAAACTCATATAAACAATTAAAACAACATCAATCCAAAATCTTAAAATGTTATATTTGTGAATTGTTTTAATATGAACTTTTTTTTTTATATTTATATGCATATTTCTTCTTCTTCTTCTGCTTGTAATTTAAATATTGGGTTAATTATGTTTTTATCCTTCAATTTTTATTTAAAATTATAATTAATTTTTTCTAAAGACCTTAAACTAATTTAGTCTCTCAACTTTTTAAATGCATGAATTTAGTCCTTTTAATAAAATTTTATTAAATTTATTTGATATTTTAAACACATTTTATTATTGTATTCTAGTTTGGCTTAAATATACATTTGGTCCCTATTTTTGTTGATTTTATTCAATTTGGTCCCTATTTTCGTTTTATGTTCAATTAGGTCCTCATTTTTGTCAAATTGTGGTCAATTTGGTCCTTTTCACTAACGGTGTTTAAATAGTTAACGTTTTTTAACAGTACATGCCACGTGTCAGCTCCTGGTTTTTTTGATTTTTTTTGATTTTTTTTGATTTTTTTTAATTTTTTTTAATTTTTTTTTTTAATTTTTTTAAATTTTTTTTAATTTTTTTTTAATTTCAAAAAAATGGTCCACGTGTCAAGTCATAATTGTGCCACGTGTCAGTTTGTGGTAGTATTATTTTTTTTATTCAATTTAGTCCCTATATTCGTTATTTTTGTTCAATTTAGTCTCTATATTCGTTATTTTTGTTCAATTTAGTCTGACACTAAATTTAATATCTTTTATACAAATTATATTAATATCTTTTCTAAAA
>Ga0214544_1004979_pt1 | contig 26148 bp, 16 predicted proteins | sample CNSS3metaG_FD_160074 | JGI IMG/M metagenome (GOLD analysis project Ga0214544, IMG submission 160074) | Root nodule microbial communities from cowpea collected in UCLA plant growth center, Los Angeles, California, USA - CNSS3 | ecosystem: Host-associated > Plants > Roots > Nodule | place: USA... | reverse complement strand
TAGCTTACCCGTTTTGTTGCATGGTTGTGATGTATGTGGCTGTTCTTTTTTGCGATGATCATCAACTCGGTTGATGGGAGCAGATGGGCGAGGTTCTCGTGGTCAGCAAGGGAATGGCGATTCGGCAGCTTAGCCATCTGGGCTGGAGTCTTTTACTCATGATTTCTTTAGGGCTACGACCCTTGTATCAGCTTATGATTTCTTTCTCTACTCTCCTCGTTAGAATTGTATCTGTTTATGTTGGCATCGTGGTGTGCCAGGTTGTAGGGGTTGCGTTAAGGACCCCAAGACTACGCTGCTATACTTTATCGCGTGACGTTTCCTTTAATTTCGTTTAATAATTAAATGGGACGTTACACCAACTTAATATATTTAAAATTTATATATTTAATTATTGTCATTAATGTAATAAAAGTATTGAAATCTCCTTCTATATTTCTTTTCAGAAAAATGATAGGTTTGAAGTTGAATTTACCTGTTTTAAATAAGCTTTTATAATTCCATATCTTTCGTTGAATATTTCCATATTTGAGAACTTTTTTTTTTTAATAAATTTCAAAGAATTAATATGAATCTTCATCCCTCTCATTCTTTGAATCTTAAGAAATTGTTCCTTTACTTTAACAATTTGATTCTTCATGTTTGAAAATATGTGAAAAAGTATCTTGTTTATATCTTCTCAATATCTTCCATTTTATCTCTTAAAAAAATTCTATTATTTTATTCTCATCAATATACGTTGTTTGAAAAAAAAAAGTTTAAGACTAAAACATAATTTATCAAGATCTAATAGAAAATCCAGAGATACAATTACTAACAAAAATTTATGATAATCAAGTTATAATTAAAAAATGATTATGAGAAAACATATAATACATAACTTTTCTTTCTATATTCATAAAAAAAATACAAAAGACTTATGAGATGAAAAAATACTAAATATTAAACTAATATGAAGAGAATTGCATTTTTTATCTTTAATAAATGAAAGATGACATGAGAAATATGAGGGCAAAAAGAATAAATTTGTGTCTAACTTTTTCTTTTCCGAAACAAAAGAAAACACACCAAAATTGAAAGATGAATACAATACATGATCAACTTAAAAGACAGTGAAAAAACACACAAAAAATATTAATCTTTATTATATTATTTATTATACTTAATTTTATATTTTATTATTTAGTAATATTAAATATTATATTTAAAAAAAATAAAAAGTTTGGGGGCATGCCTCCTTTTCACACATCAAAGGTCGTCCTTGTTATCCGTTACAACGATGATGAAATCAAATAATAGTCACGGGAACAAATTTGTTTGGAAGCATATTTGTTTGGCATCCCTGATCAGATCCGGTTAGATGCATGAATATATCTTACTACTTAGTTACCTTAATTATGGTCCTATGGTTTCTTCCTTCCGTATTAGATAAAACTGCGAATTCTCCATCAAGTTGAAGTGGAATTTGTTTCCTTGTCACATCTTGAATTTTTCGGCTAAGATTGTCATACATATCCTGCAGTTTTTGCGGATCAAGATTCAGAGACTTGGAAGGTAGAACTTATCTAGGATATAAGATGTCACATTCATTCATTCATCGAAGAGGAATAATAATAGTGTATAGTTAACCTTCATTCGTGACCATTCTTGCTTGAATTCTGGTGAGTGTTCACTCTCGGTGGTGGCAACACTGGAGAAGTAGCTGAAGGGTGCTCTCACTTGGATCTTGTTCTTCTTACAGAAAGGTACCCAACACTGAGCGAATTTGGAAGCTTCCAGAAGAGCATAGAAGGTAAGAGGGGAACAACCATCATCAGAAACATAGCAAGCTAAGTTGTTGGTGGGATAATCAAGTGCTAGAAGAGACAACACAGTGTTCGCTGTGATGATGGGTGGTTCAAGAACAGGATCTGCTGTTGTCACAAACAAATCTACTCGTGGAAGTTCAGGAACCCTGTGGGTGAAGTGTAAATAATCATGCATACTAATTATAATCCATTATAGTGGCTAGCAATGAGCCACAAGAAGCCTTTAACATTATATAGTTTTGCTACAATATATAATTTTGCTGGTAATTTAAAAGATATACTGTTGGTACTTTATAAAAAGTTTTTAATATATTTTAAAACTTTAAAATCAGTTAGTATATTTTGGAGGCAGAGTTGTGACTTAGTTATTGTGAAGACATGAAGTTGATACCTTTGCAAGAGACTATCTGGGTGGGTTATGGTGAGTGCCGGGGTCCACTTGGTGTTGAGAATGACAATCCAAGTGATGGTGAAAAAGCAAGTATCCATGGGATAGTGAAGTTGTTGGATGAGGAAAGACGGTAACTAAGAAGCAAGAGAAGGAGGAGTAAAATGGAGGTGTCCATAACTCTTTGATATCTGCGTTTGAACCAAACTTTTTCATAGAGAGGGTGATCATGTTCTTGGTTCGCCATTGAGCAAATCGCAAGAAACTAGAGTAACCTCTGCACTTTCTATAACTTTCTGCTATTCACAGATAAGGCTACTCTTCTTATACATGTGGTCTTCATATCAACTGTGCCATGTCAGAGTTGTCAAACCTAAAAGTCTTAAAATGAAATAGGCTCCCTTGTATGTTTACTATCTTTTATGCTTTGGATAGAAATTTTCAGTTGAAATTTTAAGAATTTATAAAAGTTTTAAAAATTCTAATTTCTACTGGCACTTTACCCGTACAGTGCCAACTGGCACTTTACCCGGGGCTATTTAAAAAAAATTATTATATAAATTTAAGTTAATTAAAATATAAAAAAAATAATATTGATATTTTATTTTGTAAAATTGAATAATGATATTTTATTACGTTTTGTATACAAATGTATTTAAATTATTTAAATTTATATATTTTAATAAAATGTACTTTTCACACAATAACAGAATTAATTTAAATAAAGAAACTAAATTAAAACTAATTTTATAATCAATATAAATTTTTGTACACTACTTTTACATAATAATATTTAGTGTCGAAAAAGGTGATGGAACTTGAAATTATTTTTTATTTCTTTCAAAATTGCATAATAGAATGGAAGGTGATTCTTGTGGATAATATGATTATTCAAAATAATTGAAATTTTAGTTATAATTCAATATAAGTTTAAAGATAAGAAAGGATTAAGGACAATCTTTTAAATATGTGTATTTTATTTTTATAATCGTTATATAATTGTTTATATTGTATTAGTGAAAATAATTAAATATATAAACTTTTAATATATTATTTTTTAAGAAAATCTGTCCAAATAAATAAATAAATATATATATATATATATATATTAATAATCTACATAAACTTTATTGACCATGGTTTTCCTTCTGCATTTGTTTTTCATAATTTAATCCATTGACGTTGGATTGAAAATTGGTGAACGCATGATTAATATTGTTTTCAAAGCCACCGACAATGAACCTTTACTATTTAAAAATAGTACTATCAGATATTTCTAGAAATCAGTTCTTTATTTCCAAAATTGAATAATTTGATAAATTAATGAATCTAAAAATTTGTAATTACATTGAAGATAATTATCGGATAGGTTATGAGAACATTGAACAACTTCAGAATATTGAGACAATGCAATTGGGGTTGAGTTGGTTGGGCAAGGATTGCAAAGAAGTTCCACCTAAAAATGTATTAATTGTGATCAATATTAGCAATATTATACAATGTATTTATAACAATATATTGAAAGCACCATATTTCAGCATTCCATCTCTCTTAGCTAAATAGATAAATAAATAAGGAGTGTAAAACCCTCTTTTTTTTTTTTTTTTTCTGCCATAATTTTAAAGGGGTGCTTATAATCTAATGGGCCTAAGGGCTAGTCCATAGAGTGTCCAAGGCTCCTAAAAACCCCCTCTCACTACACAGTTTCCTCACGCTCTCTCTTTTTCAACAGAACGCTCTGCTAGGGTTTGGGATTTATCAAGTTCAACTGAGTTCAACCTCTTTCTTCCGCTCACGTAAGTTACTTTCGATGCATACTATTTCCCTTTAGTTTAATCTTTGTGCTTGCCGTTAAAGTTCCTCGTAATAATCTCGTGCTCCTTCTGTATTGAGATTTTCAACTCTTAAACATGCTCCTGGAGCTGTAGTGCTCATTCGCTTAAGTGTCAGAACTTTCCGCTAGCTTATTTTCAGGTAAGGGAAGCTAGGGTTTCACGTTATTTCTATTTTATGCGATTAATGTTTTGTGAAATATGAGAAAAGATTGGGGAAAATGTTAGTTTTTGGTATATTTCTGAGTTAGGGGTTCAAATATTCATGAAACTGTGATATTTGACGTTATTTCTCGTATTTTGGATGTGTCGCTCAGTCGCTGGGCGAGTTGATGTGGTCGCTAAGCGATTGTGTATTTTTCTGATATGCACAGTTTTAATAAAATTGACTTTTTCGACTCATTAACCATTGGATTGAGCTCAAATTTTGACATTTGGTTCATAACATGCTATTTTATGGTTTGACCAGTTGGATCATCGATTATATGTCTGTAGCTTGAGAAATGTGTCACACATTACTGCAATGATTTTAGTTTTGTGATAATAAATTTTCTTAGGAATTTTGGTCTAAGAATTATGGTTGTGGATTGTGCTTGATTGTATGGAATTCAAGGTACTTAAATGTTGGCACTCATTTATTTGGGATGAATACTATTTGTGATATATGTATGTCTTGGTATGCATTTATAAAGTATGAGATGAATGAATTTGCATGAGTGATGTGATTCATGGATTGTGAATGATGAACTTGGATAAATCTTGGCATGCAATTTCAATGAAATGGTTGGTTATATATGATGTCATGAATTCAGTATGAACAATAATGTTACATTGATGGCATGGTATTGGTATGAGGTGAAGTTCTATATCCCCGAATTGGGAAGAATGGGATGGTATGAAATCAACATGGAACATGAATGAGGATGTGTTACAAAGGATGGCGTGAGGTGTTAAATGCATGATTAATATTATTTGTTTATTTGGAATGTGATTGGTATGCTATCAGTACGTAAATCCACGAGTCTCTAGGTGAGACTTCCTGGTCGTGCTTAAGTGGTCGGGATGTAATTCCATGACCCCTGTTAGTGGGGATTCATAGCGGTGCCCCATCTATATAATTTGGTAAGGATTCAAGGTAAGGTTGCATCCTGACACTCTAAGGAGTCAGTTAGTGTCACTTAGAGTAGATTGACTCTTGTGGTGAGAGTAACAAGAGGCCTGAAACTCATTAAGGGATAACCTTGTATATGGGGGATTAAAACTTTGTAATACTTGTAACACTTAGCTCGGGGGTGAGCAGCTCGTGGGTGAGCAGGGTAATCCACCACAAGTGCAAGCATCTGTTGAATCCGACCAGATTATATGTAATCCAGATGAGTCGAGTCTGAGTCTAGTGTATTGCTTGAGAAGTCATAACATGATTGGTTGATGAATACTGTTTGGATTATGTAATAGCATGTGATTACTTGATAAATTGTTTCTACTCTAGCTTACCATTTGTTTGTTTGATTGCTTTGTATGTTGTTCTTCTACTTATGTGATGATCATCAATTTATTGATGCGAGCAGATGTGAGAGGTACTCGAGGTCAACAAGGAAAAGATGATTTCGCTGCTTAGCTATCTAGGCTGGATTCTACTGCTTTGGACTTTCTTTTTGGGGTTATGGCCCATGTACTAGTCTGTCTTTTAATTTCCTATTTTGATTACTGATGAACATTGTATCTGGTTTAGTTGTGGCATATTTGTGTGCCTTGGTTATTGTATGGAGTAGTGTTTAAACTCCAAGACTGTGTTTCTGTATTATCATGTGTGACACTTCCTTTAATCATGATTATAAATTAAATGGGGTGTTACAAGGAGAATGCTAACTAGTGCCCTAAGGGCACTGGTTAAGGATAATTAATTTGCATTGGTTCCTTCATTTTTATATTGAAAGTTGAAATAATTAAATATATTAATAAAGATGATATAAATGTCATTTTAAAGTTTTAGACAATAAGGTACTGATAGAGAAGAATGACTTTGGAATTTTTAAAGTCTCTGCTAAAAAGAAAAAAAATCTCTAATGGCACTTCAAGAGTCTTTGAGAGTGAAAGTTTCAAATGTGAAGACGTGAAGACAGTAAACCTCTAAAAGGTATGTCTTTAAGTTTTGCAAAAAAAAAAATCTTCAGTGATGAAATTATTACATTTTTTTTTGGAAAAAATTGTCTTTCTACTACTCTTTCACATTAATTTTCCTTTTTTGTTTTGAATATGCTTTGTAGATGGTAAATTGCACATTGGATGGAGATAATGGTAGAGATAAGAGCAACAATGAAAGAAATTTTGATTTGAATGAATTACCTATAGAAGACAACTTTTGAGGAAATGATTGTTTAGGAATATTAGAGCATGTTGAAGATTTAGAAGAAACAATCATTCAACAGAATCTCGTTGTTGATGAGTTTTTAGAAGAAATTGATGAAATTGGAAATTTTGAAGACATAAATGTTGTGCCTTTTGTTCACCAGATTTTTCTAAGTAAGGAAGAAGCATACTCCTTTTATAAGAGGTATGCATATCAACATGGGTTCTCAGTTCGTCAAGGTAGATTTGTTAAACAAAATGGAATTATAAATAGGTGTGATATTTTTTGCTATTGAGAAGGAAGAGTATCATTGAAAGTTTTAGACCCATCAAAAGAACAATGGAAAAGGGATTCCTCAAAATGTGAATGTAAAGCTCATTTACAAATTGCATTGCAGAAGTACCATGATATATTTCCAAGTGAGTGGTTGGTCACTATGTTTGTTCCTGAACATAACCACATGTTGCTAGATCAATCCGAGGTTCGCTTTTTACCTGCTAATCAAACCATTTCTGAAGAGGATTCTGAACGCATTTTCATATTAAAGGAAGGTGGACTTTCTATTAGGCAATTAGTAAGAGTCATGGAACTTGAGAAAAATGTGAAGCACGGTGATCTTCCATTTCTTGAAAAGGACATCCGCAATCTTTTTGAGAAAGCTAGGAGAAGAGTCGAAAGAAGTGATGTAGTCGATCTTCTTAATTATTGTGAGGATGCAAAAAAAGATTGCTCTAACTTTCAGTATACTTACACATTGGATGAAGAAAGAAGGTGAGCATATATATTGGTCACCTGCTCCTTGTTTTGATTGGTATCAAAGATATGGTGATGTTGTTGTCTTCGATACTACATACAAGGTAAACTCTTATGAAATGCCATTTGGTATTTTTGTGGGAATACACAACCACGGAAAGACAATACTCTTTGGATGTGCACTCTTACGTAATGAAACAATAGCTGCATTTTGTTGGTTAATGCAGGTAACTTTCAAGTTCACGTAATTATTTTATTTATATAAGCATGTGAAAGGATTGTATGAAATAAGAAATAATTGGGCACTTGCATATCTTTGTGATTATTTTTTTGTGGGGATGACAACCACCGGAAGATCGGAAAGTATCAATGCTTTTGTTAAGAGATTTATCAATTCTCATACAAGTTTAAGAGATTTTACAAATCAGGTGAATTAAATTATGATGCATTTTATAGTATATATTAGTATTCTAGTATTTTATACTTGTGTTTATTTTTCTTAATAAATTTCAGGTTGATCTAGCAATTGAAGATATTAAGCAAAAAGACGAGCATGATATAATGTTATATAAGTGCAGAAAATTTTCATTGAAGTTTGTATCTCCCTTACAAGAACAAGCTTACAATGTTTTCACACAATTTGATTTTCAAAAGTTTGAAGAGGAGTTTGAAAGATGCACTCAATATCAGTTCTTGATGAAAATGGTAATGTAAATGTGTTGCAATATTATAAAGATGCAAATAGTAAGAATCATGAGGCATTTTGGGATGGTAAAATAGCTGCTTGTAGTTGTAAGCATTTTGAGTTTTGGGAGATATTATGTCTTCATATTCTTAGCGTTTTTATTCATAAAGATTGCCATGTAATTCCTTTCAATTACTTGCCATCATGATGGCAACTTGAAGCTTCATATAACAATGATGAAGTCCAAGTACAAAAGATTGTTGTTAAGGAACAAGTAAAAATGGATGTTATGCATTGTTATCCAATTTCAAAAACAAAAGGCCGGCCAAAACGCAGACGTTGCAAAGGAGGAAAAGAACTACCACAAAATAAGAATAGTTGTGGGTTGTGTAAAGGGAATGGACATAACATTGTTACATGTCCCTTGAAATATGATGTTCAGAAATCGTATAATGTAAGTAAAAAAAAAGAAAAATGCTTCTAGAAATGCAAATTTAAATTCGGTGTTTCACTTAAAAGTTTAGATAATTAAATTTTTTATATTGTTTGTTTTATGTATTTATAGTTAATAATTTTATATATTTAAATATTGTTTGTTTTATTAATACATGAGATTTGTTAAGCTAACATGAGTGTTGGAAAAGATTATCAAGACGTCAGAGAAAGGAAATTTGATCAAGTATCAAATTGATATTTTAGTTGTTTTTTTAATAAATTGTTTAGATGTTTAATATTTTTTTTTTGCTAGTTGTTCTGTTAATTTAAATTTTCTTATGTTTAATTATATTTAATTTTTAACAACATTAAAACATATTTATTTTATTGTTTATTATTTTTTAAATTTTATTTATGGGCATTTTTGTTTTTTAAATAAAATAAGATTGGATTAATGGTGATTAGGTCAAATTTAATTTAATATTACACTTACCTATTATTCCTACAGAGAACAAATAAGAGATATTAAGGAACACAAATAATTCCTTACCTCAATCCTTGATCTCTCGAGCCGGCTCCTTCTTGACTTGTACATGTCATCTCCTAACGTAGGTGGTCCAGACCCTTAAGGGGTTACCTGCGGAGGGGACTCCGATAATCAAGTCAGCAAAGAGATCTTCAGAAGTCAAATATCAGATTAGAGAATTAATGAAAGCGTACCCCCTAATTGTTGGGGTCCACACGTATTTATAGAGTCATTAATTATGTCTGCCATCCTTATGGGCTGGGCCCTCCCAGCTATGTTGGGCCAACATTCGGAGCCTAGATGGGCCTAGGCCAAGCCAAGTCCTGTGTCAGGGTTGTTGATACTAGGGGCCTGTTTGTGATATTCTAAGTTTGAAGTTAGCAACTTGTTATTATGTAGTATCCTTTACAATAGGTGGCTTGGGCCGTTATGTGATCCTACTTAACTGGTTACTCATGTACTGATCTTATTTGTGGGGCTATACCTAGGCGGTCTTGGTCGTGTAGTTACCTTGGTCCGCCTAGGTATAGTACACCTATATATTTCTTATAAGATTCAATGCATATTAATTACCTTAATCAGTGCCCTTAGTACACTAGTTAGTAAGACCCAATAAATAATACTTTGAAACCGAATAAATGAATGAATACTTACCACAATTAAACTAGGATAATGGATTTCTATTTTGAGATTTATGTATCTTGTTTTGAACATCAATAAATACATCGACAAAATTCAAAAAGTCAATAACATCCATAAGAAAATTTTATTCTACTTGATTGCTTTTTAAGATTTTCAATGAGAACGAACTTCCTTTTGTCATTTTCATCCTTTGAATAACTTTACGTGTAACATTCGTTACTTTCTTCTAGTAAAGATAAACTTCAAAGTTATATTTTAAATATGAGTTGTTACTTATTTTACAAACTAACCTAAGTTACCAGAATGGAACTCAGGTAATGGGGCCGTATTTTCAATTCCACCTATACAAAAAATTATTCATCTAACTTTTAATATTCATAATAGGAAGAAATCATTTAGATATTATAAAGTAATAAATTAAATTAAATAAATAAATAAATAAATAAAACCACAATTTTGATTCGTCCTTCTTTGGAAGTTCTGACGAAGAATGAATTTCCTTCTCATTGTTGCATACTTTGAATTTTTAGCATCCATGCTTGTCCGATTTTGGTATTCACAAACATAAAAAATAGTTTGACACTTACCATCTCACTACTTTTTAAAATCATTCGTTTAGCAATACCAAAATTTCAACTGATTTTAAGACTACTATTCACGTTATATCGTTGACATGTCTGTGATTTGGTACAGAACAGATGATCCACAAATAGTCGAATAGTTTAACCCTATGATTGATTATACTATCATTATTGTATAGTGTAATAGTTATAGTGTATTACTCTTATTAATACTGTTGTATATAGTACAAAACTTTTATAGTGTAATGTCTAATATTATTTATAATGGACTAATAATGTTATAGTCTAATATTGTTTATAATGGTAATGATCTTATAATCGTTTAAAGACCTCGAAGCATAATTTACAAAGCATTATTGGTTTAATAATGAATTAGCAATGAATTCACAAAAGTTAAAGTAATTTTTTTATGTTCAAATTTGTTTTCTGTAGGAAGAAATCCATTCTTCATATTCATAAATATTGTAATTATAACCCACAATCCAAAATAAGTTGTTCAACAACGTCTACTTATTGCATTGCATAAAATGTATTCCATCCACGGTTTATTTTAAGACCTTTTCAAGAATCTCTTAGCAGGTGTGCCGTCCATAAAGCATAAATTATGACATTTCAAATAACAAAACCTTCATCTACTAATAACACATATTATGTTAAGCAAATATAATATAACAAAAATATATCACAAAAAGTTTAAAGTTAGTAAAATGAATAAAGCCACAAACTATATAAAATAAACATTAACATACATACGGAAATTAACATTAAAATATGGAACAATTAATTAAAAAATATAATATAATAATATAATAATATATAATAATATAATTCATATAAAAGAAAGGTTTCATTTCCTTTTTGGGTTGCACAAAAATTCCATCGATGAAAGATGTTATTTTCACTTTTACACTTTAATAACATATAAAATGTGTATGGGTAACATGCCGGCGGAGAGGGAAGGAGAGGGAAGGAGACGCGCGCGCAAGTCCAGCAGGCAAAGGAAAAGGGACCATCATGGTGCAGAGGTCGGGTACATCTCGGCCCGTCGCCTGACCGAGAGGCTAGCATGGTGTAGAGGCTGGGTACATCTCAGCCCGCCGCCTGGCCAAGTATATCCCGGCCCAATAGTGGCCAGTTAGGTAAGGATGATGATGTACAGACGAGCAACGCGTAATCTTAGTAAATAAGGAAAGAGTTGATCCTTGACAAAGTACAAACGAGCAATCTTAGTCAATAAGGAAAGAGTTGATCCTTGATAATGTACAGATGAGCAATCTCAGTCAATAAGACATGATCATTGACAAAGTACAGACGAGCAATCTTAGTTAATAAGGAAAGAGTTGATCCTTGACAATGTACAAACGAGCAATCTCAATCAATAAGGAAAGAACTAACATATGCAATCCTAGTTAGAAAGGAAAGCGTTGATCCTCGAATACGAACGGCCTGCAAATAATAATAACAGGTTTGTCAAGTGAATAGTATAAATTAGGGTCTAGTGAATACAAAAAGGTATGCTTTTCTCACTTTACTACATACACCTCATATCACATCACTATTTGACTTGAGCATCGAAGTGCCTAAAGGTACCCCCACCCTCGGAGTTCACACGGCAAGTAGATCCAGGAGGAATCCAGAGAGGAGCAGAAGAAGGGTCGACATAAAGGGTTCTTGAGATCGTCTAGTTCCGTATGAAAATAGTATCGATTGGGTACAATTAGCGCCTACTGTGAGGCCAGGCTATTCCCAAGAAGGATGGTGTCGACAAGAGCAACAGTCGATCAAAGAACAACTGCGGTACAGATGCAACGAGAGATGAACCGTTAGTTGGAGGAATTGAGATGCAAGAACGAAGAAGAGATAAACGCCCTTAGAGAGGAGAACCAACAGATGCGAAGGCAAATTGAGAAAAATTTCCAACAAAGGGAAAAATCTCATGGTAATGAAGAAGGAAAAGGTGGAACAAGGCGAGACAAATACAGGGTGCAAACTTCCATCAACCAAACAGGCACAAGACCAAGAACAGAGACGCCATCTGTTCGTGGATGGGATCATGGAGGTAGATCTTCCCACACGTTGGAAAGGATTGACTATGAGCCAATACAATGGCACTACTGACCTAGAGGAGCACGTGGATTTATTCACCACCCAAGCAGGATTATATACCTCAGATGACGCAATTCTTTGTCATGTTTTTCCAACGTCCCTGAAGGGGCCTATGCTCAACTAGTTCACGCGATTACCACCCAACTTTATAGATTGTTTCGGTATGTTGGTCACTCATTTTGGCATTCAGTTCGCCATTGACCCCCAACACGATGACCCAATGGTGATCTCAATGGTGATCTCAATGGAGATTAAAGACTTTGTAGTAAGGAAAACCTTGATGGACCAGGGTAGTTCAGTGGATATCCTGTACTGGGCACTTTCAAAAAGTTAAGAATTTCGGAGGCAGAAATCCCGCAATACTCGGAGTTGATCATGTGCTTCTTAAGAGAGTAAAGGAATACGAAGGGCTACATTGATTTTTTCACCGAATTCGGAGTAGGGAGAATGACGCGTACGATAAAAATTTGATACCTTATTGTTGACGTTCATACCTCTTATAATATTTTGTTATGGAGACCTTCATTGAACATACTTGGTGCGGTGATATCAACATATCACTTAACTATGAAATTTTTGTCAACTTCGGGAGACATAATCACTGTATATGTAGACCAGCCAATTGCACGCATATGCTACGCAGACAGCCTGAGAGAAAGACCCATACACCAAGCTAAGAGCCCAGCGTCGCTACAATACCAAAATCAAACCCAGGTCTTTTCACTAGGGAAATCTAGTGTGGCGAATGGCAAGTGCTGCCCGGAAACACGAGGGGAAATTCTCGCCCAATTGGGAAGGACCATTCTGTGTCAAGGAAGTTGTAGGTAAGGGCACATACAGATTGGAACACTTGTCAGGTGTTCCTATTCCAGCAACCCTGAACGCTTCACATCTCAAGTTCTATTACAATTAGTTTGTTAGATCCTTCTTTTTCCATTTTTGACTTCTTAAGAACAATTTGTGGATTGATTGCGTAATAAGTGGTGTACTGTTTCCTACCTTGATCTTTTTTCCCTAAGGAGGATTTTGGTCAAGAAGGTTTTAACGAGACATCATAGCAATAAATAAAGCATATTTTTTTATCATTATTACTCTACTCTTACATTTTCCATCGCTAAAGCATGCACACATTTAAATCAAGCGCATCAATCAAATAATTTTTTAGCATTTTCTTTATGGGAAAGGAAGCTTCATCAAACCAGATGACCCCCCCATATTTGTATCAATGGGAAAGGAAGCTTCATCACCCTAGATAATCCCCCCACATTGATAAAATAAATATGACAAAGATGACACATAACAACACACAACGATGAACTTACTGACCCAAAAGGCCAAGAGGCCGGCTACATCCCGACCAAGATTGGCCGGGTACATCTCGGCTAAGGCACATGTTGGAAGCATCACATCCACATCCCAGCCAGGAATTGTCGGGTATATCTCGGCCAAGGCACATGTTGGCAGCGTCATGACCACTTGATCTTGTTTCAACCTACAAGTCAACGTTGTGTCAGCTATAATATCATTTTTTCGAAAGGCAGCTATGGTAGTGGACTTGCCAAACCTACATAAAGGGAGTTTCACTCGGGGATCTACCCACTCGTACCCCGGATGGCATAGGCTGAAAACTCCTCCGCACCAATAGGGTTGTTACCATCCCTCTAAGAACTATCACTACTAGGAAAGTGGGATACGGTCCATTCTTCCTCTGAATCACTATGCCTACTAGAAGGATAATAAGTAGAGGAGGATGACATACCTGGAGTAATACAGTGCGAGATACACTCGGCTGGAGGCTAGCTTATTTCTTAAGTGGATCCTTTACTCCAACATCAAGACCCCATCCATATTTATAGTAGACCACCTTTGGGAGGACAAACATCCTTTACATGGTGGGATTCAGCTCCATCTTATAGATTGTCGAGACACTTCCTTTAAAACTCCCACCCATTGCATAACATCATTATGACAAATTAGCCTCGAACGGCAAGCCGGGTCAATACCTTTGTCAATGCATCTTGACACATCTCAATAGGTATTAATGGTGGGAACATCTCAGCCAACCACACTCTTTCTTTCCTTCCTACTCAATTTTATTCATTTCAGCCTCTTGTTTCACTTCGTTGATTACGAGACTAGGGGCTAGTGTATGGGTAACAGGCCAGCCATATCCCGACCCGTCTGTACGTGGAAAGACCGACCACATCCTGACCCCAGGGAGAGGGAAGGAGACGCGCGCGCAAGCCCAGCAGGCAAAGGAAAAGGGGCCAGCATGGTGCAGAGGCTGGGTACATCTCAGCCCGCTGCCTAGCCGAGGGGCTAGCATGTTGTAGAGGCTAGGTACATCTTGGCCCGTCGCTTGGCCGGGTATATCCCAGCCTAATAATGGCCAGTTAGGTAAGGATGATGATGTATAGACGAGCAACGCATAATCTCAGTAAATAAGGAAAGAGCTTATCCTTGAAAAAGTACAAATGACCAATCTTAGTCAATAAGGAAAGGGCTGATCCTTGACAACGTACAGACGAGTAATCTAGTCAATAAGGAAAGAGCTCATCCTTGACAAAGTACAGACGAGCAATCTCAGTCAATAAGGAAAGAGTTGATCCTTGACAATGTATAGACGAGCAATCTCAGTCAATAAGGAAAGAACTGACATGTGCAATTTTAGTCAGAAAGGAAAGAGTTAATCATCGAATACGAACAACCTGCAAATAATAATAACAGGTTTATCAAGTGTACAGTATAAATTAGGGTCTAGTGACTACAAAGAGGTATGCTTTTCTCACTTTACTACATACACCTCATATGGAATCACTATTTGACTTGAGCGTCAGAGTGCTTGCAGGTACCCCCACCCTCGGAGTTCACACAACAAGTAGATCCAGGAGGAATCCGGAGAGAAGCAAAAGAATGGTTGACATAGAGGGTTCTTGAGATCGTCTGGTTCTGTACTAAAATAGTAGTTGATCAAATACAAAAGGTAATTGACTTATCCTTTGGAATAATAAAAATTCGTTGTTACACTTGCAAGAGTTATAAAAATATAATATGTAATACTTTATACATATAATATTTAATATTTAATATATAAAATCGTAATTAGCAATGACTTATTTTTTGAATTCATTTCCTTTTTAGATTTTACAAAAATCAAGTCAATGAAAGATGTTATAAACACTTTGACAAAATATAAAAAGTAATTGACTTACCCTTTCGAATAATATAAACTCGGTTAGACTTGCAGAGTTACAAAAGCATATAATTTGGGAAGGAAAAGAATTCAAATAAAAAACTTATTCATTCACACATATGGGTTCTATATCTATTAAGTTAAACAAAGATGTTGAGAAAACCATATCGGGTTGTACAATGCATGACAATTTCACTTTTAAATGTATTTTAACGAATATGGGTTTTATACGGGTGTATGAAAGATGAAGTGTACATTGGGTGCCCTATATCTAATTTTGAAGGAAAATGATATAGTAACATATAGAAGTTGACAACTTCTCTTACAACCCTATGTGGTAGTCAATTTTAATTTTTGATTTTTTGATTTTTCATTTCCACGTTGGCTATCGTTGAATGAATGGGTGAGGAATAGAGAGATAAAAGTGGAGTCTAAAGTTGCACTAGAGAACAATTTGTTGGTGAGAGAAGGTCCCCATTTCCAGTTCTCAATCACTAAAATCAATGATTCAAAATTTGTTGTTCCTCAACCCAACGTGGATTTAAACAAATTAAAAAAAAAATTAGCATTGCTACGTAAGATTGTGAGAGAAGTTGTCAACTTTTATATGTTACTATATTATTTTTCAATGTTTTTCAAACGACAAAATTCAGACATTTGAGTCGTATACATATTGGGTCAAACAAAGATGTAGGTTCCCATAATTAATAGTGGCATTTTAAACAAAGATGTAGGTTCTTAGATTTTGTAATTTGATGTGATGTAAAACTTCGGTAAAATTTTGAACTCTATTATTATGTGTTGTTTGTCATCAACAATTGATTAGAATAATTTATACTTAAATTTATTAGCTCATAAGTTAAGTTCATTGAATGTGGAAAGAGATAGATCTAAATTAAAATCTTAAATAGATATTATCACATTATTACTTGGTACAATTTGCATTGTTTCCTTAGCCTTTGATCTTGCTATTCAAAGAGCAAACAAAGCCCTCACAACACACTCTTAACCAAACTAAGAAAGAAGAACAAATTTTCAATATTATTATTATAAGAATGTGACAGAAAATAAAACAACTTACCAATCAAAGATCTAATATAAATGAATATATAGGGAAACATATATGATAATCACATGTTTCTCAATAATTCTTGCACAATAACAACAGACTTTATACATATTTTCTTTGCACTTCACATCCTCCATAACTAGTTTTATCTAAAGACAAAAAAGACACAATATAGTAAGAAGCAAATAAAGTATACAGAAAAATGTAAATACAATATCATATTAAAAATCAAAATCTACATATTCTATTTTTTTTTTTGAAAAAAACTAAAGGTTGAAAGAACTAAAGGTTGAAAAAGAAATCCTAGAATCCTATAAATAGTAGCCATAACATAAAGAAAGAAAAGTCAGAAATTAGAAAATAAAAAAATATTGGACAATGAAAAAGGCAAAAACATGAATTACCAAAAAAATGCAGATGAAATAGAATTCAAAAAATATTATGAATTACCAATCGCTTCAGGAAAAGTGCAGAACTTACCGACATAGTTTCTAACAAACAATTTCTATAACAAAACTCTAGCAGCTCTTTAGCAAGAAATTCCCAAAACACCTATTTCGCAAAAAAATGAATATTTAAAGAAGGAATTTCAAAAAAAGATAAGAGTCAGTGGTCTAGAAAAGTTAGATAATAGGGTTTGTGACAGTGAAAAGTAGATTAGGATTTTAAAAACATCGAACGTTTTAAATAAAAATCAAACCTTTTAAAAGAACAAGAAACGATAAAAATCATACCTTTCATAACTCAAACGGTAAGATCTACATAATTTAATTAATTAAATAAATAAATAAATAATAAATACGGATAGTAAGAGTTTTTATAACATTAAATGTTAATTTGTATGATGTAGAATAATACTAGCTCAAGTGGTTGATGTGAAATAAATCAACACAACCTGAAAAATGGATATCTAAGCATTTGATATTCGAAAACATTATTTTTACACTCATTTTTTTACTCACATTTGACACTACTGATGTGTCAACGTTATACCATTTAATAGATTTTTGTTAAACGGTCACCGGTGTGGTGGGAGGTTTCGTTTTTGTTTGGGTTGTTGGGAGAGATAACCTTGATATCTAAGCATTTGATATTCGAAAACATTATTTTTACACTCATTTTTTTACTCACATTTGACACTACTGATGTGTCAACGTTATACCATTTAATAGATTTTTGTTAAACGGTCACCGGTGTGGTGGGAGGTTTCGTTTTTGTTTGGGTTGTTGGGAGAGATAACCTTAGCCTTAGAATTCGAAATTTCTTAAACTTTCAAGGATCTTTTGCAAGAACGATACTTTATCCTCAACTTCTGTTTAAGAAATTTTGAAAAGTTAAAATCTTTGTGGGAAAGGAAGCATTGAAACGAACAGAGCATCACACCGACTTTGGTATTGGTGGAGAAGTTGTTTGAAGAAACCAAAACTGGAATTTTTGTGTAGTGGCGTCGCTTTGGCATTCTTCCATTCCGTGGTTGGTATATTTCAGATCTGGTAGTGAATTTTTGGGTATGTTGTTGTAATGTTTGTGGGTCTTAATTGGTATATTTCAGATCTGGTAGTTGCTATTTGTGTTTTCTTAATTGTATTTTTTATAGATATTAAATTTATACTATTTTTTTACGTGGTCTTAATTGTGACAACATCATCAACTCAATCAAATTCAATATCACATTTTTCTAATAATTGTAGTGTAATTTCTTTAAAGTTAAAATTGATCCTATTTTTTTAATGTGTTATAAAATAGAAATAATAATAGAGAAGAAGAAAATAAATAAAAGAGAATGGAGAAATTTTTTTCTAAGTGTCTTATTATAGATACAAAATATAACTCATAAAAGATACAAATCAAATATTTAAACTATGAGTAACTAGTCATATACATGAGTATTTGTACCAAATCAATCAATTATAATCATATTAAATCAATGCACAATCATAATTTATAACACTTATACCTGGGTGTCCATTAAGACAATGTACCTCGTTAAAACCTTACTAGGAAAAATCTTTTGAGATAAAAACTTAGTGAAGGAAAAAATAGTACAAAATTCTGTATTCTTTAATACAATATTCTTCATCACATATTTTATTTCTCTCCTTCATGTAAACTCACATAATTAAGATGACAAAATTCAATCGTGTGAACCAACTACTCAAAAGTTTTCTTTGGTAAATACTTTGAAAATAGATCTGTCGAATTTTCACAAATCTTTTGGATCTCATTTCAATTGAATATTGCAATATTATCTTCATATATGGTTTTTGATTCCATTTTTTTCAATGATAGACCACAAGTTTGTCTCACATGTTGAATTATAGATAGACCTTGACCAAACACATTCACGACTTACCTCATGTAATGCTAAAATTCTGCATGATTTAACAATGTTGTTGTTATGGTTTATTTCATAAACCGCCATGAAATCATTGTACTACCACATGTGAACAAATATTTTATTTGTGATCAACTATTGTGACATTGTGAGGATCTGATAAATAACATGCATCTACATAACCTATTAGATCTAATTTTGAATCATTTGGATAAAATAAGTTCATATTTGTAGTTCCCTTAAGGTAACAAAGTATATGTTTTACTCCAATCCAATATCTTCTTGTAGGTGAAGAATTATAACTTGCTGAACAAATTTACATCAAATGCAATATCAAGTCAAGTATAATTAGTGAGATACATTAGTGCTCCTATAAAACTAAGATATGGTACTTTTGGACCAAGACGTTCTTCATCAGTTTCTTAAGGTCTAAAAGACCTTTGTCAACATCTAACAACCTCACAACCATTGTAGTGCATAATGGATGTGACTTGTTCGTTTAGAACCTTTTAAGCACCTTCATTATATAAACCTCTTGATGTACAAAATACCTTTATTTAAATATTCAATTTCAAATCTCAAACAAAACTTTGTCCTTCCAAGATCTTTCATCTCAAATTCTTTCTTTAAATAATCAATTGCCTTTGTGAGCTCATTAGGAGTTCTAATGATGTTTATGTCATCTACATAAACAACAATTATGGTAAATTCATTTTCTAATATTTTCATATAAATACAAGGACAAATAGGATCATTTCTACACCATTCTTTTAACAAGCACTCACTAAGATGGTTATACCGCATACATCCTTATGCTTTAATCAGTAAAGGGACTTGTTCAATTTTATTGAATAATCCCTTCTAGAATTTATCTGGTTGGGCAAATTAAATCCTTCAGGAATTTTCATATAAATATCAATCTCAAGAAAATTGTACAAATAGGTTGTAACACATCTACTAAATGTAAATGCAGATCTTCTTGTGCAAATAGGATAATCAAATATCAAAATGTTGTTGCATTCAATACTAGTGAATATGTCTCTTCCCAAATCAATGCTAGGTTTTTGTGAAAAACCTTGAGCAACTAATCGTGCTTTGTATCTAACAATTTCATTATTCTTATTTTGTTGTCTTTGGATGTTTATTTAATTTCATTTTTTAATTGATTTTGTTCTTAATTATTCAGTTCTTATTTCATTTAAAAAGAATTTATATTTTTTTTAATTATTTTTGTTCATAATTAATTCAATTTTTATTTTATTTAAAAAGAGTTTATATAGTGTTTTTCATGTTAAAGTTAATGTTGACACGATTATAAAAGGAGTCATGAGTAATATTTTTTTTTCTAATTTTATTTTTTATTTTTATTTAGGATGAAATTGAAATGGTTAAATTATTCTTTTGGTCATTATTTTTGTCAATAAGTGTCAAATTGGTCCTCTAGTTTTTTTTTTTGTCTCAATTTGATCCTATTTTTTTTAAGTGACTTAATTTGGTCATTGACATTAATTTTTCACAAATGGTGTTAAATTAAAAAATGTTATGAATTAATGGTCGTCCATTGATTTGATATAGTTACTCATATGATTGATATGATTGATGCTAATATGATTAATTACTCTTTATGTAAATATTTATATTAACTATTTGATTTGTATCCTTTATGTATTACCATGTATCTATAAATAGGACTCTTCCTATCAGTAATAAGACATAAAAAATTGCTCCATATTATCTCATTCTCTATTATTCCTTCTATTTTCTCTTAGTTTTTAACTTTATTTTATAACACGTTATCAACATGATGCTCCCCAACCAACTGAGGACTAGTGGAAGCCTTTTCTCTTTAAGGACAACGTTCTGCGTGTCTCAATCCAAGCTCTTTCTAATCCTTTCTTCATTTTAAGCACCTTAATTATATAAGTCTTTTGATGTATAAAAATACCTTTATTTAAATACTCAATTTCTAATTTCAAACAAGACTTTGCACTCCAAGATCTTCATCTCAAATTATTATTATGATGGTGATTATTATTAGTTTTATTTTATGTACTAATTCTAAATATGTCAATTCTTGCAAATTTTGAATTTGTCACCCTTGATATTACAAGGAAGAATTAATTATATTGGATTTTAAAAATGTTGAAATACATTTAGATGCAATGGGTCTTGGGATACCATTAAAGAAAAAAATAAAGCATTTGAGCAACTAATTTGCTCCTATGACAACAATATTGTGAAAAGAGATTTCACAAATATCATGAATTTATTTCATGCCTTTGTATGGTTGAACAAAACAATGGAGCTTTTGATGAAAAATCATAAGATTCGCCCAATATGCTTCATTCCTAGAAGTGAATGCAACAATAAATATTATGAATTTATTTCATGCCTTTGTATGGATGAACAAAGCAATGAGCTTTTCATAGAAAATCATTAAACCTGTTGAATTGGTTATGCTACATTCCTAGAAGTGAATGCAACAACATTTGATTTATATTTTCATGATCGTGATATTGATTATGGACATGGTTATAAAGGAAATTTCAAAGACATATTTTGTCACCAGAAGTGGCACAATAATGTGAAAAAGGAAAAAACAAAAATGTGAAAATATTGGCAAATAAGATGAAAGTATATATTATCATTACGATGGTAAAGGCCATTTGAGTTGTACTTGTCGTACACCAAAATATCTTACAAATAATGAGAATAACATAGAAACACACTTTTCTTATGAAGATGGTTATTATGATTATGGCCATATGGATGCTACTCATCTTGATATTATTATTTTCTTTCCTAAACTAAATGGAAGCATTGATCACCTCATTGGTTATAAGAGTGTTAAGAAAAAAAGATTTTCTCATATTTATATTTATGTTTATATGAAGAATGAATGTTTACACTAGCACCAATGATGAGGATATGTGTCTTGTTGATAGTGTAACAACTTTTACAATTCTCAAGAGTAATAAATTTTCTTTTATTTGGTAATGCGAGACATCAATGTTAGTAGTATTATTTATAATACTATAAATATATTTGAAGGCTCCAGAAGAGCTATTATACTTCTACCAAGAAGTTGAATAAAAACTTATTAAGTGTCAAGGATATTTGTCTAAATAGATATCATATTGAAACAAACAATGAAAGATATGAAATATCTTTATATCTCTACGATTGAGTTGAAAAAAAAGTGTATTGGAGAAATTATCAAACTTCTCTTATGGTTTACACATATATTAGTACAATTGAGATGCATGTCATGGTAAACTAGAAGTTTACGAATCAAAATGAATGCTTTGTTTGACATGATTAGTTGGATGTTGTGTACTACACATATATCAGTACAATTAAAATGCATCTAATGGTAAACGAGAAGTTTACAAATTAGAATGAATTCCTTGGTAAACATGATAAGTTATTATGATGTGAAAAAAAAGGGTTGAGAAACTCATGTGGACACACACATAAGAGTCAAAAGACTTCTTTAGACTAATGAGTTCTCATGTACTGTATGTTCACAAATGAAAGTTGATAATAAGAACATCACAAGAAAAAATAGAAATGAGTCAATCTCATTTTCAAAACGAAAGCAGAATGATATTTATGGTTCAATACACCCACCATGTGGATTATTTCATTGTTTTGATCGATGCATCAACTAGATGGTCATATATTTGTTTATTATCAACTCTCAATCAGGCATTAGCTAAGTTTTTAGCACAATTAATCAAGTTAAGAGCACACATCCCAGATTATCCAATTAAGAAAAATCGTCTTGATAATCTGGTGAATTTACATCTCATGCTTTCTAATGAGTATTGTATGTCAATTGAAGTTGAACATCCAGTAGCACTTGTTCATACTCAAAATGGACTTGTAGAATCATTGATAAAACGTCTAAAATTAATTGCATGACCATTACTTATGAAAGCTAATATTCCAATGACTACTTTGGGATATGCAATTTTGCATGTTGTAGTATTGATTCTCATCATACCAACAAGTTATCACAAATACTCTCCTCTCCAGTTGGTTTTTGGTTAGCAACCTAATATTTCTCATTTTAAGAATTTTTGGGTGTGTTGTATATGTCCCATTCCCCACCAAAAAGGACTATGATGGGTACTCAAAGACGTTTGAAAATATATGTTGGATATGATTCTCCATCGATAATAAATTATCTTGAACCATCAACAAGTGACTTATTCATAGCTTTATTTGTTGATAGTCATTTTGATGAATCAGTTTTTCTATTGTTAGGGAAAGAAAGAAATAAACTGGAAAAGGATATTGGTTGGAATGAATTATAATTATCTCATCTTGCTCCTTGTACAAAAGAATGTGAACTAGAAGTTCAACGGATAATTCATTTACAAAAATTGGACAACAAAATATACTAGATGCTTTTATTGACACAAAAATGGTAACTAAGTCACATATACCCGCCACTAATGCTCCAATCAGAATTGATATTCCTGTTGGACAATCTAATATAGCAAATGAATCTCAAACATGCATGAAGCGTGGTAGGTCTGTGATGAAGGATTATCTTGTTTTCTTTTAGAGTTATGAATATGGTGAAGTTGTTTAAGAAAGCTTTTTGAAAATTCCCACTAGACATTAAGATAGCAAGCTATCTAGATGTGAAGGTTCATTTCTCAAGCTCATGAAAGGAAGAATAGAGTTGGATTCAAACTTAAAACTCACACGACATTAACAACACTTAAAGAGCAAAATGAAAGAAGAAACAATGAAAATGGAAAGCAAATGGGATGATAAATGGAAGAAGCACGCCACTCATAGGGGGGGATCTAAGCCAACCAAACCCTAGAGATGAGTGATGGTGCCGCCACTTGCAAGCAAGATAAGGCAAAGGTGAGTTCACTTCTAGGAAGGAGTGCTCACGAAAATTTGATGGTTGAATGCACAAGTTTATAACGAAATGATCAACTCTTTTACAAGACAAGGAGCACCCTTTAAATAGGAGTTCATAGGGGTCCTTTAGCAAATACAAAAACATGAAAAGGATGAGCTAGCAAACCCTAAACCTAGGTGAAAGTAATTCTCGGCCAAAATGAGTGAAGGTGATTGGTGAATGCATTTCCATGAGAATTCTAGGCCAAAAGAGGAAGGAGACCAAGTAGCCTTCAATGGAATAACCCAAAAAGGCAAAAGGAGACAATGTACATGTATACTTTTGCTTTTACTTTATGCTTTTTGCTTTCCTCTCTCTTCCACTTCATCCATGTGCTCCAATCACCATAAGCCACCTAGCCATGCTCTACTTTCTCTTAATTACCTAAAAAACAAGACAAACAAGGATTAGCATGTTGGTTTAAGTTAATCTAATCTTGGTCAAAAAGGTCAACTTTGGGTCAAAGTCAACAAGTCAACCAAAATAAGTCAACTAGAAACCAACTTAGGGAATTCAAACTAAAGTAATGCAAAACAAAGATAAAAATGATGGAATAGAAGACTCCCCTCTAGACATGCTTCTAGTGATCCTTCTTGAGGGAGCTTCTAAGGAGGTAGTGGTGGTCACGCCTTCATCATCCTCCCCTTCTTGGAGAGAATTCGACCACGAATTCTTAAACCCTACATCAAAAGGAGAAAGGTCACAAACATCGAATGAGTTACTTATGTTGTAGCTTGGGGTAAGTCTAACTCATAAACATTGTTGTTAATTCTCCTAATGACTTGAAAGGGGCCATCCCCTCTAGGGAGGAGTTTAGACTTCCTTTGAGTAGGGAATCTCTCCTTTCTAAAGTGAAGTCAAACCCAATATCCCTCTTGGAAGATGACTTCCTTTCTTCCCTTATTACCATCCTCTTGTTGTTTCTTAACTCTCCTATCAATGGTTTCCTTGACTTGCAAATGTAAGTCTTGGATGTACTTGGCTTTGGCCTCACCATCTTGGCAAGTCCATGCCTCATGAGTGGGTAGGGGAAGGAGGTCTAAGGAAGTTAGGGGATTGAACCCATACACAACCTTAAAAGGGGAATGAGAAGTAGTGGAATGCACAACCCTATTGTAGGCAAAGTCTATGTGGGGAAGAAGTTCCTCCCACTCTCTAATGTTTTCCACTATCATACATTTCAGCATTTGCCCCAAGGTTCTATTAACCACCTCAGTTTGGCCATCACTTTGGGGATGGCAAGTGGTGGAGAAAAGAAGCTTGGTGCCAAGTTTACCCCACAAAGTTCTTCAAAAATGGCTTAGGAACTTGGAGTCCCTATCACTCACAATGGACCTAGGTAGGCCATGTAATCTTACCACTTCCTTGAAGAAAAGATTTGCAATATAAGTTGCATCATCAATCTTTTGGCAAGGAATGAAATGGGCCATCTTAGAGAACCTATCCACCACTACAAAAATGAAATCCCTAACTTTTTTTTTTCCTTGGGAGGCCTAAAATGAAATCCATAGAAATGTCCACCCAAGGCTTGGAAGGGATAGGCAAGGGAGTATAAAGACCATGGGGTTGGACTCTAAAGACCATGGGGTTGGACTCTATACTTGGCTTTCATGCATGTTATGCAACTCTTGTAATGCCTATCTACATGCTTCCTCATGTGAGGCCAATAGAAGTGTTCCTTTAAGACTTTGATGAGTGTGTATTTTTGCCCTCATTCAGTGTTTAATTCTGGGTATTTAATTGAATTTATGTGTTTAAAGATTGATTTAATTGGGATTTACTCTAATTGGGTTTATTGAGCATGAGATACAAAAACATGTTAAAAATAACTTTTTAGTTGCATAAATGTTCTTTGGATATTTTGAGGTGTGTTAGTGCAGTTGCAGCTAAGTTGAGCTCATGGAGGTGTGGAAATAAATTGATTAAAGGTTCATGACACCTTAAAGATAAATCCAAGAATAAGAAATCCCAATTAAATCAATCTTTAAATTAATACTACTTATCTTTAACAACTTCTGTATTGTTAAGAAAGTAGTCAAAAGATTAGTATGGGTTAAGTCAACCCTAAGTCGTCTCCCAATGAACACGGAATTGATTTCTAACAAATTAGTTCTTATAAAACTATACAAAAGAGTTAATCAAGTAAAACAATAAAAATATGGGAGGATTAAGATAAAAAGATAAATAAGATAGAAACAATAGTAAAGAAAATAGATTGATTCCATTGCTTTTTCAAAATAGATTCATCATCGGTTATCTAAAGATTATTGCTCAATTAATTATTGTTGTAGATTTACAAATTAATCAATGTAAAGTCTCAATGAATTTGTTGGCGTTCTCACTTTTAACCAAAGTACAGTCTCAATTAAAAGTGAGAACTTTTAGATTATCCACAGTAAATTCAACCAAAGTACAGTCTCAATCAAATTTTACTGTGCCTAATCATGTCTATTCTTTTATCTCCTCACCAAATAAAAAGCTTAATTAATCAAAGTAAAGTCTCAATTAATTTTCGTTAGAG
>Ga0214544_1004977_pt1 | contig 26154 bp, 24 predicted proteins | sample CNSS3metaG_FD_160074 | JGI IMG/M metagenome (GOLD analysis project Ga0214544, IMG submission 160074) | Root nodule microbial communities from cowpea collected in UCLA plant growth center, Los Angeles, California, USA - CNSS3 | ecosystem: Host-associated > Plants > Roots > Nodule | place: USA... | reverse complement strand
TGTAACATCATCCATTAGATGTAAATGCAAACCTTGTTGTGCAACTAGGATAATCGAATATTGCAATGTTGTTGCATCCAATACTAGTGAACATGTTTTTTCACTAATCAATACAAGGTTTTGTGAACAACCTTGAGCAACCAATTATGTTTTGTATCTAACAATTTCATCATTTTTAATTTGATTTTTGCACAAAAATTCATATGTACCCAATGGGTTTCATAATTTCAGGTGTGCAAACTATTTGTCCAAAAACCTTTCGTTTAGCAAACAAATATAATTATGCTTCTTTGCATATTTTCATTTTGGCCAATCTTTTCTGTGCCGACAATCTTCAATGATCATTGCTTATTGATCCTCATTGTCATTCATAGCATTCATCGCTATGTTATAAGTAAAAAAGTTTCGTCAATGTTAACTTTATTTTGGTTCCATATTATATGATTCATGACATCATTTATTGAGATCTCATCATTTTCAACAATTTCAGGTACCTGAGGTTCTTCTGGAACTGAACCATTAATTATATCAAATGAATCTTTTGGGATTTCAACCTTTTCGATTAGGTCATTTTGCATTTTAGCTCCTTTTCTCATTCAAGAGTTTTTTATATTTGGAACCAATAGGTCTATCACGCTTCAAACGTGTCCACATGAGTTTTTCAACCCCTTTTTTTTTCGCATCATAATAATTGATCATGTCAAACAAGGCAATCATTTTGATTTGTAAACTTCTGGTTTACTATGACATGCATTTTAATTGTACTAATAAACTTGTAGTACAAACTATAAGAGAATGTTGATAATTTCTTCAACACACTTTCTTTTTCAACTCAATCATAGACATATAAAGATATTTTATAGCTTTTTCATTATTTGTCTCAATATAATATCCATTTAGACAAATATCATTGAAACTTAATAAGTTTCTATTCAACTTCTTGGTAGAAGTATAATAGCTCTTCTAGAGTCTTCAAATATATTTGTAGTACTATAAATAATACTAACATTGATGTCTTGCATTATCAAACAACAGAAAAATTTATTACTCTTGAGAATTGTATAAGTTGTTGCACTATCAATAAGACACATATCTTTTGGTACTAGTGCAAACATTCATTTTTCATATAAACGTAAATATGAGATTTATTTTGTAACACTCTCATAATCAATAAGGTGATCAATGCTTCCATTTGCTTTAGCAAAGAAAATAATAATATCAAGATGAGTAACATCCATATATGGCCATAATCAGAATCACCATCTTCATAAGCAAAGTATGTTTCTATGTTTTTCTCATTATTTGTAAGATGCTTTGGTGTACAATAAGTACAACTCAAATGGCCTTTACCACCGTAATGATAATATATACTTTCATCTTTTTGTCAGCATTTTCACATTTTCCTTTTCCCTTTTTCACATTATTGTGCCACTTCTGGTGACAAAATGTGTCTTTGAAATTTTTTTTATAACCATGTCCATAATCAATATCACGATCACGATCATGAAAATATAAATCAAATGTTGCGGCATTCACTTCTGGGAATGGAGCAAAACCAATTTGGAATCGTTTCTTGATTTTCTATCAAAAGCTTATTGCTTTGTTCAGCTATACAAAGGCATGAAATAAATTCATAATATTTATTGCTGCATTCACTTCTGGGAATGGAGCAGATTAGGCGGATCTCATGATTTTTCATCAAAAGCTTTATTGCTTTGTTCAGCCAGCCATACATAGGCATGAAATAAATTCACAATATTTGTGAAATCTCAATCTCTTTTCACAATCTTTTTGTCATGTTGTTTATATGCTTTATTTCTTTATTTAATGATATCCGAATATCCATTGCATCTAAATATATTTCAACATTTAAATCCAATATAAGGAATTCTTCCTTCTAATATCAAGGGTCAGAAATCCAAATTTTATAATATTTCGTGTGTTTAGAACTAGCACATAAAATAATAATATTAATAATAATAATAATAATAATAATAATAACAATAATAATCACCGTCATAATAAAAATAAAAATAATAAGACGGAGATACAAATTGATAAAGTTAAACAATTCTTATCACAAGAGGAAGAATATAAGGTAAAATTATAACTTGAGGAAGGGTTAGAAAGAGCCTGGATTGAGACACGCAGAGCACTGTCATTATAGAGAAAAAGCTTCCACTAGTCCTCAATTGGTTGGAGCATGGTGCTGATAACGTGTTATGAAATAAAGCGAATAACAGAGAAAGAATAATAAATGATAGAGAAGAAAAGAAACAATAAAGGATAGAGAATAAGAGAATAGGGAGCAACTCATATGTGTCTTATTATTGATAGGAAGAGTCCTATTTATAGATACAACATGTATTCCATAAAGGAAACAAATCAACGTAGTCAATATAAATATTTACATAAAGAATAATGAATCATATGAGTATCAATTATATGAAAATCAATGGATAATCATTAATTCATAACAATTTTGTATTTAATAGTCTTTTATAAGTTAGTTTCTACGGAAAGCTTCTCACATCAACCCTAAAATTTGTGCAGGTTTCTCATAGTAACCCTAATCTTCTTTCTTCTGCTATCATCCCCATACCTTTTTTTTTCTTTTTTTTCTTCTTTTCCTTCTTGAGGTTTTGTTTTCATGGCGCAATTCTATAAAGGTAAATACTGTAAATACCCATTCATTATTTTTTTTCTAATCATTAAAATTGTGTATGTTTTCTCAAAGTAACTCTGACCCTAAGAGTTCCTCGAGATTGGTGGAATTAAAGTTGTTTCATATCGGAAAAGCGTTATCAGGATTCTAACTTGGTGAGTTTCTATTTATTCATGGAACAAGATGATTGTTTTATTTCATTTCAGATTTAGAAGCTGTTAACTAGTTTTTTTCTTTTTTTTTATTTGACAGATTTTTTCATATTTATATTCTATTACCTAATAAATCTTAAATTCTAAGTTTATGCTATAAATTTAAAATCTTATCTTCAAGTGACAGAATTTTTAATACTTTAATAAATATATATTTTTAATTTATTTTTTAGAAAAATCACAAAATTGTAAAAGGAATAAAAATATATATCTCTACTCATATATTGTTTATTCTTTACGTGTTTTAAATTTAGTATTTTTGTAGTGAAAGATAAAATAAAATGATTTTGGACTTGCCATGTGGAAATAAAACAGAAAAAGTTATAAAACTAAAAGCAATAATAATAATAATAATTACTATTATTATTAAAACTAAAAATAATAGTAAAACTAATAATAATAGTAATACTATTAATATTTAATACTAATAGTATTAATAATTATAAGAATATTAATAATAGTAATAATAACAGTAATATTATCAATAAAATAAAAATAGTAAATGTAATAATAAGAAGAATATTAATAATAGTAATAATAATACTATTATTAATAAAATAGTAATAATAATGATATTAATAATAATAATTTAAAATAAATATACTAAAACAATAATATACTAATAATAAAATAATAATAATAATAATAATAATATTATTATTAATAACAATAGTACTAATAATAACAATAATATTACTACGAATTATAAAAATAATAATATTGTTAATAATAATAAAATCTAATAATAATAAAAAGAATATCAATACTTATAATAATATAAAAACTAATAATAATAATAATTATTATTATTAGTAAGATTAACAATAGTAAAACTAATAATAATAGTAATACTATTAATATTAATACTGATAGTATTATTAATTAAAATAATATAATAATAGTAGTAGTTTTAATAATAATAAATATAATAACAATATTATTAATATTAATTATGTTTGTATTAAAATAATATTACTAATAATAATTATAATGATAAAAATAATAATACTAATAAATAATAATAATAATATTAGTAATAGTAATATTATCAATACTAATAATAGTAATAAAAATTATAAATGTAATAAATAATAATAATACTGCTGCTAATAAAATAATAGTATTAGTAAATATAATTCTAATAATAATAAAATTATAATAAAAATGATAAATATAATAAGGAGAATGCTAACCAGTGCCCTAAGGACACTAGTTAAGGAATAATAAATGTGTTTTAATATCATATTTTTACCTTGAAAACTGAAATAATTAAATACAATAATTAAAATAATATAAATGCATATAATAAATTTTATAAAGACAAAAGTATCCTTTTAAATGTGTAAACAATAACCTTCTATAAGATAAGATAATGAAGTATTAATTGGGTAACATTTACGTAAATTAGAAAAAACATTAATATTATTTCGGACAAGTTAACAAATGAGATGTGTGAAATGACGGAAAAATGTAAATATATATATAATAAATTATATCACATAATATAAATATATTAAATTGATAAAAATGAATTGTTTTTTTTAAATAAATAGATATGTACTTTTCATTTAATTTAATAAATTTTCAAAAAATGACTTAACATAATTTTAATTTATTGTATGTTTCAAATAGTTTTAGAAAAAAAAAAGAATAGTAAAAGGATAATTTAAAAAGAGTAGAAATAAAATAATTAATGAATAGATTAAAAGTTTGTGAACTAACAAACAACGGTGTAGTGCAGGTCAGTCACGCGTGGTCCAACATAAAGAGGAGAGGGTTAGAGGTTACTGTCTTTAAAAGCCCTAACTCATAAAAAAAAGAAAAATAATTTCTAACCTAATGAGAAAGAAACCTATCTATAGAGAAGAAAAAAGAGACACTCGTTTGCGGCGTGTGTTGCTTCTGCATAAGAAAGTATGTTGTTGATGATGCTTTTTTTTTCTGTATTTTTTTTCCTCCCTTCTTTTATCACCATATTCATTTGCCTCTTAGAACTTTCCAACACTGTCTATCATTTATTTTATTTTACCTTTCCTTCCAGCTGTGAAGAAAACTGCGAAGGAATGATTCACTTCATCTCAGCTTATTTTCACTGGAATATTAATAATAGTAAATGTAATAATACTTTTATTAATTTAAATAGTAATAAAAATATTAATTAAAATAGTAATAAAAATATTAATATTAGTAAATGTAATAGTACTAATAATTATAAGAATATTAATAATAGTAATAATAACAGTAATATTATCAATAAAATAAAAATAGTAAATGTAATAATAAGAAGTATGATAAAAATAAATATAATAATACTATTATTAATTAAAATAGTTATAATAATGATATTAATAATAATAATTTTAAAATAAATATACTAAAAAAATAATATACTAATAATAAAATAATAATAATAATAATATTATTATTACTATTAATAACAATAAAAATAATACTAATAATAGCAATAATATTACTACTAATTATAAAAATAATAATATTGTTAATAATAATAACAAATACTAATAATAAAAATAATATCAATACTCATAATAATAATATAAAAACTAATAATAATAATAATAATAATAATAATAATAATTATTATTATTATTATTATTAGTAAGATTAACAATAGTAAAAATAATAATAATAGTAATACTATTAATATTAATACTGATAGTATTATTAATTAAAATAATATAATAATAATAGTTTTAATAATAATAATATATATAATAACAATATTATTAATATTAATTATGTTTGTATTAAAATAATATTACTAATAATAATTATAATGGTAAAATTAATAATACTAATAAATAATAATAATAATAATATTAGTAATAGTAATATTATCAATACTAATAATAATAATAAAAATTATAAATGTAATAAATAATAATAATACTGCTGCTAATAAAATAATAGTATTAGTAATTATAATTCTTATAATAATAAAATTATAATAAAAATGATAAATATAATAATAGAAATGTATGACATTTTTGAAAATAAGATAAGATAACGAGGTATTAATTGGGTAACATTTATGTAAATTAGAAAAAAACATTAATATTATTTTGGACAAGTCAACAAATGAGATGTGTGAAATGACGAAAAACTCAAGAAAAAGTTATTTAGGAGTTAATATATGAAAAATTACAGTACTTCTTTTATATATATATATATATATATATATATATATATATATATATATATATATAAAAAATAAATTGTCATCACATAATATAAATATATTAAATTGATAAAAATGAATTGTTTTTTTTAAATATATAGATATGTACTTGGACCAAGGGATTAAGTATCAAAGTGTGAACCCGCTTTTGGTCAAGTGGCTAGCGCTGGGTGCTCATCTTTATATATGTACTTTTCATTTAATTTAATAAATTTTCAAAAAATGACTTAACAATAATTTTAATTTATTGTATGTTTCAAATAGTTTTAGGAAAAAAAAAAGAATATTAAAAGGATAATTTAAAAAGAGTAGAAATAAAATAATTAATGAATAGATTAAAAGTTTGTGAACTAACAAACAACGGTCCAACATAAAAAGGAGAGGGTTAGAGGTTACCCTCTTTAAAAGCCCTAACTCATAAGAGAAAAAAAAAATTCTAACCTAAACCTAACTACGGAGAAGAAAAAAGAGACACTCGTTTGCGGCGTGTGTAGTCTTGGAGGTCTTATGAATATGTTTGGCTGTCTTGCTTCTGCATAAGAAAGTATGTTGTTAATGATGCTCTTCTTTTCTGTATTTTTTTCCTTCCTTCTGTTATTGTCATTTTCATTTGCCCTTAGAACTTTCCAACACTGTCTATCATTTATTTTATTTTACCTTTCCTTCCAGCTGTGAAGAAAACTGTGAAGGAGTGGAAGAAAACTGTGAAGGAATGATTCACTTCATCTCAGCTTATTTTCACTGGAATGAAATTCTATCACGCCTTTTGTTGGTTCAATGGACTTTCTGCAGAGGTATTTTTCTTTTTTCAACTCTTATTTCATCGTTACATTTTATAAAGACTCTTAATAGTTCTTTCAATCAGTCTGAATGCTTACTTGGTTTCATTATGCATACTTTTGGTGCCCTAGTACAGAAAAACCTCCTTGGTGATTTTTGTATGTTTCAACTATAGTTGGAAAGCGATGGAATTTTTGACACACTTGCAATGCAAGAAAAAACTTAAAATTTTTTAAAAACCATGACTGCTATTGTTTTTGTAAATGTGAAATGTTCCAAATGTCAGCTGAGATATCCATGGTACAAATTTAAAGAATGAGAGAGTATAAAATACAGTACTTGTATATATGTATATGTTTTCTTTAATGATGGTTTTCCTGTGATGAATACAGTGGTTTCTTATATCGTAATGTCAAGGAATATGGCTTCGTCCAAACATGTCGGGAATGCGGTGCAACTCTCAGAGTTTTGGGGAGTGTTTGGAAAGGTATGGTTTCGCCATGTTAACAACTTGTTATGTTTCTTTTTTCTTTTTCTTTTATTAATTGCAATTCATTGTTAATTGCAATTCATTATTGGATTTAATAGTTCACCGATTGAATAGCCATAATCGAACAAATTGCTTTAATGATACAGTGATGTTACCAAATTGGAACTAATTATTTCTATTAATATCATGCATGAGTGATATTGCAGTTGGTCATTTAATTGAATGTTATCAAATTTGAGATGATTTTGCAGTTTGGTCATTTAATTGAATGTTATCACCATGAGTGATATTCCCTTCTGATACATTAAAGTTATAATGACATGTCGCAACCATTCATCTTATATTCATACTATATATAGTTACTTTTGTTTTTTGCAGGTGAGTTTCTTTTGTTTTTTGTTTTATTTCTTTGTGTTTTCAGTTGTTATTGTATCTTGAGTTTATTCTGAAAGATGAGTGCTCCTTTTAGGAAGAAAAAAGGCGAATTACCTACTGGTCCACTGTTTCATACAGCTAAGGCAACTGGGTTTAAATTCGTGTCTGAAATGCTTGTTGTAAACACTTCTAAGTATAACGAGATGGGATCCATCATGGTGAGTGTTTTGCTTTCAAAGCAAGTTTACTCATGTTTTCTGATCGAAGAAGCTCCTATGAATGCAAATTCACGCTTTGTTAATGATGTCAGGAGCATGAACATGTTAGTAGTTCAAGTTTTGATGAAGTTCTAGCTTGCAAAGGTGCTTCACCCATGAAACCAATTGCGTCAGAGAAGGTACCATACCTTTTATTGGGTTAATTTGAATACGTTTCACTCATTGGTGCATCTAGTGAGAGGAGTTAATTTTTGCTGTACGACTATGCAGGAATAGTTGAAATTGTTTTACCTACATCTAATCTTGACATCCATGTTAACTGTATGGTATAGATTAACTTTTCATACCTGTGATGCATTAATATTTTAAATTGGACTATGTATTCAAATCTTGTTACTAGATTTTTATATGCGTACTGTACTTGTGCCTATGTATCTCATCTGGACTTTTGTGTTTAAAACTTCTATAGTGTGTGTGCCTATATATATATATATATATATATATATATATATATATATATATATATATATATATATTTACAATTATATTTTGTTTAATTCATAATGATGTATCCATTATTTTGTCTTTTTAGATAGTCATATTTACCTATATCATTGTGTATTATGTGATGTTTTCGTTGATCCTGTAAACACTCAGAGGAATTCTACCAAAATATCTAAGAAGACGGCGCGTGAAGAATTAAAGGAAATATCTAATGCAAAGAATGGTGATAGTGCTGGCAAAAAGAAGAGCTACAGAAGGCGTAAAATTTGCCAAGAAATTCCAAATGAGGAAAAAGGGAACGCAAATGATGACACCAGAGCTTGTAGCAAAGTCGCTGAAAAGGAAACAAAGGTAGATAGCAACCATGATTTTTGTCACAATAAAATATTGTTAGGAACTGAGGCTGAAGGAAAATCGTTGTCTGCGGTGCAGATATAAGGGTGATATATTTTGTGTAACATTAAATTATGCACTCCAGATATAATTGTGCATTTGTTACATATATACTTGTATGACTTTGGTTTGGTTTAGGTGTCCATCCTTGACTGCTAGCAACGGAAGTAATTCATGGTTGAAAGCGCCGAAAGATTTAATAGCTGAATCTGATCATATAATGAAGGATTTTTCTTTGGATTGGCTTGAAGAAGGTGCAAGTGGATATCACAACTTTGATTTGTCTAGGAAGCTCACTTTGCTGAATTTTCTTTGTGATGAAGCTTTAGGCACGGAGTAATAATATTGTGTTAAAGTGTGTTGCTAGCATATTTGTAGCTTGATTTATATTTTATTTGTTCTGAATATGTGGATATGATTAACATTGTGGAAAGTGTTTTGTAGGTATTGGTGAACATGCTTGACCATTTTTGATTGAGAGTTGAGAAAGTTCCCCGTTTTTTGTGTCCTTTGTATAAATGGAAGCATTATTGTGATATACAATCATGTAGTACGATTGTAAAGTTGATGATAATGCTAAAACTTGAAAAGAATATGAACTTGTATCTTGTTGTAGTGAATTATAAAGTTAGAAGTTTATTTTTTATAGAAACAAGAGAAACATAGGTTTTGATGTAATTACCATTCTCAGTGATCTTATTCTTCATTTAACTAGTTAGATATGGATTGAAATCAATTGCAAAGTGATACATTCTAAATATTCTTAAGTAATTACATCTTTTACCTTAATATTTATCAACTTTAGGTTTTCATTTAATACTACTGCTATATGATTTTTTCTTAACCATACAATCTATCATATTATATATATATATATATATTATATGTGTGTGGAATTAGTTGGGAAAATTGTTTATATTAAGTAGTTCTATTTATCAAAAGGGTTAAGTGTTTATAAGTTATTTACAAATTTTAAACGTGAGTTGGATTTCTATATTCAACATTTTATACCTATTCATATAGTCGGTTTATTTTCTTTCTTTTTATATAATTTTTAAGTTATTTTAAATAATTTTGTTATTTCATGGATGTAATTTTTTCAGATTTTTAGTTAATTTCTATATGTAGGGAGAGACATCCTTTAATCATTACTACTTTTATTAACTTTTTTAATTTAGTATTATAGTAACTTTCATATCTAATAGAGTTCTATATTATAATATCATAATAGAATATTTTTTTAACTATCATTATCTTACCAAGTGTTAATTCAATAGTGATTTCGTTATTTTAACGATTAAATTGTTCTATTTTTGTAATAATAAAGTGTACGTTGACTTTCCCCAGGAGATAAAAGTTCATGAATAAATTATATTTAATACTTTTTTAGCATCTTCAATTTATATCAGTCAAAATAATGAACTTAGAACTTGAGTTTTGTAAAATATCTGTCACATTAAATTTTGAGATTTTAGATTTTAATTAACAACGTAAGTTATAAGAACAAAATAATTACCTTCTAAACTAAAAAAAATTAATGTATTAAAAATTATAAAGTAAGTTTTATGACTTGTGTTTTGAAGCATAATTGCAAGAATTTTAAAAAAATAATATGATATAGTAAAATAATACCGCATAGCATAATATGATTTTATAATATGTTTAAAAACTATACATTTTTTTTGTATTTTCCTTAAAATCATTATATTGTTTCTGTTCTTTGTTTATACTAATTCACTTTTTTAATTCTTAAATACATTACTCTTCATTTCTAGTAAGAGAGATGGCTATAGCTGAAAGAAAATGTTAATGTAATTTGAAAAAAATTTAAGAAAATATTATTGTTAATTTATCCCCCTTAAGAGATGGCTATATAAGGAGACATATCAATAGGCTTATGTTTGTAATAGTTTTATGATCATTTATAACAATATAAGAAAAGAAACTATCACTGAAAATATGAAAATATCCTTTCTTGTCTGGCTGACACGTGTTAAATTTGATGGTTTTATTATTTTTCCTTTTTTTCTCAGAAACTTCCACTTTTCTCCCCGTCCTCTGTGTTGTTTTCTTCTGTTTATTGGGTTTGATTGTCAAATTCATTTTCCCGCTTAATATGTGTGACATTTGATTGGTTGATTGATTGATGTTTGAGTAATTGGCAGAGGCAGAAGAGTGTTGAGTCTTCTAAAAATTAGAATTTATTTCAGTAGCTCATTCCTTTGATTTTGTTTCGTGGCTTTGATGTTCCGGTCCTCTGTAGAAACCAAGTAATTTTTTACATTTTTCCTTCAATCTTTGTTTTATGATTAGCATTTTTTCTACTTTTTTCGTTAATTTTTGTTTCATTTGCTCATTCCTTCGTTTTTTTGGTTTTGATGTTCCGCTCCTCTGTAGAAATCAGGTATTTTTCTACTTTTTTCCTTCGATCTTTGTTTCATGATCAAGTTTTTTTCTACTTTTTTCGTTAAACTTTTGTTTCAGTAGCTCATTCCTTCGTTTTTGTTTTCTAGCTTTGATGTTCCGATCGTATGTAGAAATCAATTTTCTACTTTTTTCGTTCAATCTTTGTTTCATGATCAAGTTATTTTCTTCTTTTTTTGTTAAATTTTTGTTTCATCACTCTTTGGTGTTGTGATCTTTGGTATGCTAAATTTCATTCGTTTTGATTTTTGATCTCTTTCATCTGTGTATTATACAACAGCCTGACGTTTTCTTCTACCTATTTCATTTTCTTCTCTTTGTAAACATCATGTATTATCTACCCTTCTCCCTCCCGCCTTATTTTGGATGCTCTGTTTTTTTTTTTTTTTTTTCCTTCATTACACACGAAGTCCTTTTTTTGTCCTTTTTCATTTTTTACATGTTTGAGAATGGGTCCTTGATTTCACCTTTTTTTTTAACTTTAAATTTCTAACTCCAGGATATCTTTGTATTTTAGGTTTTGGTTTTGGTGTTTATGGAAGTTAAATGTTTTTATTCTTAGTGGATCGTGCTATTCTTATTGTTCAGGGTTATTTATTTTATTTGTTTGTTTTGCATCTCTTCTGCCTATATGTTTTTTAAAAGTTATCTAATGACTATAGTGTTTTGATAAATGGTTTATAGATGGCCAGAAAATTTGATTTTATTAGTGGGATTGATGGTCAGAGAGAAACTCTTAAGCTTGCTTTTAGGGTAACTGATTTGTGGTCCGTAAAGAATCGTTGTTTTAATATGCATATTGAGATGATATAGATGGATGAAAAGGTAAGTTGTTGTTGTTTATGGTTAAAATAATATAATTCGTTGAGTTTAATTTTTACTAACCTTATTTGATTATTGTATTAAGCATGATATTATTCAGGGCTTGGTTAAAAAGGAAGAATTTTCTTTGTGGGAACAGAAGTTGGTTGAGGGAAAAAGTTATATTATGAACAACTTCAAAATTTTAACTAATCAAGGACAGTACCGTGTATGTGATCATTCGTTTAAGTTGTTATTCTACGACCATCAAAGAACACTTACTTCCTACTATTCCAATGAAAGTATTTAAGTTTAAGTTTATTAAAGATATTGCTGATGGGAATTTTGTTGCTGATTTGTTGTTGGTAAGTCTGTAAAATTATATTTTGACTAACTAATGTTCTTCTTTTTACGTTTTTACATTTTTTTGCTTGGTATATGTGATTAAATAACTTTTAATTTTCAATTAGATGTCATTAGTGTTGTTGACAATGTTAGGACAAAGTCTCATTCCAAAAATGTTATGTTTGATCTTAATGATCTGAGGTAGTTACTTATTTTTTTAACCATGTGCTCTCATTGCTGTAATCAATATGTCAAATTTTGACCACAACTTTATGTATGTAGCTTTGTAGTTGTTAGTTATATGTTGTGGGATTCTTACTGCTGCAAATTTCTTAGTACTTGGAAGGGAAATGACCCATCTAAAGATCTGTTGTGTTAACGTTGCAAGTACTGTGAAGTTTAATTTAGGAAATGATGGATGGAGTTTTCTGGCATGTAATAGTTGCAGGAAGAAAATCGATGAAATTGGACCTTTTAAGTGCACTTATTGTTGTTGGGCCTTAAAAGAAGCCCAAACGCAAATGCTCACTATTGGGAAAAGCTTTTTCCCTCACTCTAGACCACACACGTGCACGTCAGTCCACCTAACTCACCTTTCTTCTTCTTGAACCTTTCTCCGCTTCTTCTCTGCTCCACCACCGTCAAGCTAATGACTTGGCTTCTCTTTGTCTCCCTTTGACAGCCACGTTCCTTTGTTTCTCACTCACTCACTAAATCCTTTTCTTGTTTGCAGGACACGCACCAGCTTTCATGGAGGAAGAAAGAAAAAAATAGCAAGGGAAATATATGTTTTTTGCAGAGAGAAGGTAATCTACTTTTTATTGAATATGCGTATGTATATCTAAAATAGATGAAACTGAAGCAAGTATTTATATGCTGTTACCTTGTTTTGTTTGTAACAAAAACAAAAAAACCGAAACTGAAACTAATTTTTGGTTACAACTGTCAACAATTGTGACTTTACTAATGATAAACCTGGACTTAGGTAAGTAGATGTCAGTTATCATAAATGTCTCAATACTTATGTTTTTCCATACTTTTATCATATCAGTGAAATTATTCAAGGAACTTACATACGAATAATGCAGATATAAGTTGGAAGTGCAAGTAATGGATGAATCTGGATTCGGGAATTTTGTGTTGTGGGATCAAGACTACACTGATCTTATTGGAATATCAGCTGTGGATTTAAGAAAGAAAATGATAAATGTACAACTATTGTGTTTTTTTTTTGTTACACAATTCTAACTTATCATATGTACTGAAATTAACTACTACAGTTTAATTATTTAATCTATTAGAAAGGTGAGGATCATCTTAAATGTTTCTCGGAAGATCTAGATGTTTTGCTAGGATGTATCCTTGCTTTTAGGGTGAGATGTCAACCCAAAACTAAAAAACTAAATGTGCATCTGTAATCAAGGTTTCAAGTGACCTAGAAATTTTTGGAAGCATTAAAAGTTAGATTGACCAAAAAACCGTAAGATTTCCGTGTTTAAGTTTATTTATGTCTGCTATTGTTATTTTAAATCATTCAGTTCAAATTCTTTGTTTTTATAGATTGAAAAAGCAGATGAGATGTCTAGGTCTAACATGACAACAAAGTTTCAAAGTTGTGTGGTCAGTTCATATAATATGGTTTTTATCATACAAATTTTCTATTGTACTTGTCTGTAAGCAAATTTAACATAGTCTTTCATTATTTTTTACAGATGTCCATGAGTGCGAGATGTCCATGAGTGCGACAACTAACCATGATCCTGAAGTTGATAAAAATCCTATTCCTTCAAAACTATTATCACTAGATTCTAACCTTGAGTTTGAAAGATTTGAAGATATTCCATCAAGGCAAATGTTGACCACCAAAATAACAAAGACAAGGAAGAAATTTATTAAGAAAGCGAAGACTTAAGATCAAGGAAATTATGCTTGTCTGACTTTTAACAATTATAACCTTATGTCGATATTATCCCATGTTTTTGAAGTCAAAACAAATCTCTTTTGGTATATGTATATTTGAAGTTATAAGTCAAGATTTGTGTAACCGTTTTGATGGTCAAATGTAAATGGAAAGTACCGATGACCGTAGAACATTTATAACTCAGCTTTATTTGATATGGTTATTAATTTATATATAGACCTGAAAGCTATGACAGTTTATTAGAAAAAATCTCTGTTTGTGACATCAAATTTCATATTAATATATAATTCAAAGTAAACATTAATACATATGTTTAAAATCTTTGCTGATTACATGCGACTTACTTACTCTTTTCATAATGCTTTTATTTAAATAAACAAAACTGAACTTGTCTTAATTATGATATTACTTATTCGTCATTCTCATTTTAAAATAACCTTTTTCTGACTGACTTTAAAAGAAATAAAACATTCTACACAATGATTTTGTAACAACACAATAACAATAGCATATTTTTTATATTCAATATGTATTTAAAAAAACACAATTAAATCCTACTATTATATAATAATATGTATTACACATTTGGTACACCAAAAAAATTATGTTATATCTATTAATTAACTTTAAATGTAACTTTATTTAAAACATACATTTATCAACCATTTTATGGCTGTTTTATCATACTTAAAATAATATTTGTGTTAATCAGTCAATATAAATTTAATTTAAGAAATACATTTACTTACCATTACTAACGTCTTTTCTAATTTGTAATTTATAATTTAATTTTAATGAATACCAATAATGATGTAAGTCAGATTTTATTATCATCACCCAATAACTTTTTAGATTGGCACCATTTTTTATTTGTATATATATTAGACCAAACACTAATGTAATTAGGCTACAAGCAATATTTATCAGGAACTGAAAAGCAAAACCAAATTCTTTTTCAAACAGATTTATGTTCTCTACGAAAAAAAAGCATGTTAAGTGGTACAAGGTTCTGTTTTTACACAATATTCAGGTTCAACTTTAACTCTACAATTTACTTTTTTATTGTTTTTCTGGGATTATTGCATTGAATCTTCGATTGTCCACATTAGGTGTTAATTTTGTGGTTTCTTCAATTTGTTTACCTATGAAAGTTTTCATATTTAACAACTTTATAAAGGAATCAACTTTATTTTCTTAAGCGCAGCACCCATCGGCATTAGATTATGAACAAGTTATATTGTTTTTAGATAAGTTACTTAAGCTGTAAGAAATGTTTAACAATATTAATAATTTGTGTATTCAGCTATAAACTTTGGCTGTTTTCAAAGATGGAGGACGAGAACTTGGAACCAAATACAATTTCACAAGATGCACAGAAGAAAAGGAAATTGGTACTAAAAGAAAAGGGACTGAGTATTGTTAATGGTGTCCAATATACAAAGCATCATAAGGAGCATGAACATCAGACAAGAAATTCTACACCTCTTTCTGATTTATCGTTAAAATTCATTAATGAAAATAGTTCAAGTGTTTTACAAGGATTTTCTAATAGTAAAACCACTGGTAGAGGATTTTGTTAGTTTTGAAATAGTGATTTTAGTCAAGAAGGGGGGCTTGAATTGGCTATATAAAACTTTTTTGAAAGCTTAAACTTCTTTTCAATTGAATCTAATGGATTGTAAAGTTTGGATGTAAATGCAGCAAACCAGTACACTTTCAGTTGATTAAAATATAAATCAATAGACTAAGTTATTCTTGAAGCAATGAAACAGTCGATTAAAAAGACAAATCAGTCGGCTAAAATACTGAAGATTTATGCAGAATGCAGAATTCGCAAATTCAACTCAAACAACAATCTTTTACATACAAGACTTGTTCCAAACAATATTTATAACAAGTATAAAGCCTCAGATTACACAAGAACGCATTAAATCACACAAATGATCAAATTGCTTGATTTTCTTGAGTTTTCAAAGAGTTTCAAAGAGAGTGAGACGAGGGAAAGAGAAATGCATAACTGTTTTTGTACTGGTTCCCTTAATCACAAAGCTACATCCACTTTACCAGGATAACCTGAGTTTGGTTTCCACTACATTCAAAAGTTTTACAAATCACACACCAAGATTACATTTTTGAACACCAAATCTCACAAAATTTTTAACACACATAAAAATCTAGACACACATCCTACAAGAATCACACTTACAGTCCTGAAATCACATCAGTCAAACCAACCAGAGGCATAAGAACATCCAAACCTGATGGGGGTTGTCCCTAGCCAACCATACATGTGTTCTTCAAGCTACTCACAAGCCAAAATGCCTCCAAGATCAACCATGATCAACCAAGATCTTCAAAACACTAGTTGTAGCTGTGTATTGCAGAGAGAGAGCTTTCCAGAGATGAATGACAAATTTTCGTGCTTAAAAACTCAAATTCGCACCTTTGCTCGCGAAAACACAACTTATATAGTCTGGTTTAAGTGAAAACAGTCGATTGAATTTTCTGTATAGTCAGCTTATTTCACTTGACTTAAGTGAAATCAATCGATTGAAAAATAATTCAATTGACTAAATGCATTCATACCAGAAACTATATACAACAAGCCTTTTAACCTGTTAAAACCCATTTTAACATATTAAAAGAGACACACTAAGGCACACAAGACATCTAACCTATGTCATATAGCCTACCAACATTGTATAACACTAAATCATTACATTTAACATGTTATTTTCAGATTTAACATAGTAAAACATGATCTTCAAATGAATCTTCATCAATCTTCATCAAACACCTATGATCTTCATGCACATGGCTTTATCAATTCTTTGCTTCAAGCTTGCTTGTGTCTACAATCTCCCCCTGAATTGATGAAGCCAACACCCTCGAGTTGAATTAATGAGCTAAGATCCATAGAGAAACTTGAAAAAGCTTTTTCATACAAGATACCAATATTCTAAATATACAACCTAGCAAAAGCATACAAGCATACATACATATCACATATGCATATGCTCCCCCTATCACTAATAATATAATTTAACTTCAAATTTTAGATTAAGTTTGCAGTATTATAAGATTCCAGCTTATTTATTCCAGGTTTTCCAAATCTAACACACTTTTGCTCATTTTAACTCATTTTTCTCCCCCTTTGGATTCATCAAATGAAAGTAAATGCATAAATCATTTTGGAAAGATGAAAATTTTCATTAAAATAGTAACATAGGGGTATATCAGGGCAGCTGATACGAATACAAGCACACAAGAATAGAAACAGAAATAACATATACATCATGAAGTTGAAACTAATATAATCAGTCGACTGAAATGAGAAAATAGAAAATTAAAATACTGGGACAGACAAACAGGCACACAAAATGCAACATAAAAATGCAATGCATGACCTATGAGCCATCCCCTTGACTCATTCCTAGGGTTGTCCCTATTGTAGATGATGGAGGCGTGGTTCAGGATGGTCACAAAGATTTCAGAGCAATTGATGGAATCATGTCCAAGACCTTAAAAGAGATCTCGGATTAGCTTCAGATTTTAGAACATGAACTCTCTTATAATTCTTGTAATCTTTTTGTTTGGGCTTTACCGGAACTTTAGTTATGTTGGGCCTTTTTGGTGTTTCGGCCCATAGTATATAAACCATTGTGAGACACATTTGTATTCAGATTTGAGTTTTATGAAACAGTGAGTTTTCTCTCAAGTCTCGAGGTTCTCCTCAGAACCACCGGTCCTTATCTTTGAATCTCCGATTCAAAGTGGCGGATCTTCCTCACTTATCTTGGAATCTCCTCCAAGTGGCGTGATTTCCTTTCGTTCCGCAAAAACCCCCAATCGACGTCCTCCATTTTCCCCCTTTTCATTTTAGGGTTCATACCCATTTTCGTTCTAGATGAATTCCTCCCCAAATCCGAGACGATCCTTCATCAGTAGACATTGGAGAGGAGGTCATAAACATTATGGAGTTGATCATCCAAGTCTTGGAACCTAGTTGTGCAGTATGCATGATGTGCATTTTGTGCCATGTTGAGGTCTTGAAGCTGGTTGAGAACCATTCTCTCAAATTGGGAGTATGCAAGTCTAGTATTCTCAAGAGGGTTATAAATTTCAATTGCCATGGGCAATGGTTCATCTTCCCCTTGATTTCCTCCACTAGTTCCCGCTTCATGTCATTTGCTCCAACTTCAATATTTGCACCTTGATCTCCTTCAACCAGCCAAGTGTTGCCTATCTTGGTGAATCCCATCTTGTGCATATTCAGTGTAGAAACATGATTTAGAAGTCCAGTAGACTCCTCAAGCTCTCTTTCCACATCCACACCAAAATGCTCAATGAACTTGGAGATGAGCACCACATGTGGAAGCTTGAAATTTGTGAGCCTCTTTGCCTTCATCATATGGTCACGAATTGTGTATGTCTAGTCCACCATCACACCATTTTGAATGCAGTACATTACCACAAGATCATCTTCATTCAAAGTTGCATGATTGCTCCCCCTAGGCATGATGATCTTGGTCACTACCATGGCTAGCAACCTTTCCTCCACATGAAGCCTTCCCACATGAAAATTTCTAGTTTGCTCACCTTGATTTCGGACACATTGGTTGAAGTATTGCACGCCTATTTGCCTTAGGCCAGCCACATCCTTCCATGTTTGCCTAGTAATCTTCATCTCCACACCTTTGACACTTGTTTTGAGAATGCCATTGCTGAACTTGAGGTTGGCATAGAACACCTTCACCAAATCTAGATACACTTTGCATGAAAGCTCAAGGAAAGTCTTCAATTTTTGAGCTTTGAGATGTTACTAAAGGTTGCCAAAGTTTTCTTCCCTTAGCTACGACATACGAATCACCTTAGAAAGAATGATTTGCTTCCTATTGATCTCAATCAAGAAGGTTTGAATTTTGTCTTCATGACCTTCAAACCATACCTCAAGCCTTCCTTGATTCATGACATTTGGAGAGGATGGAGTAGGTGGGGTAGAGCTTTCATCATCTGAAGGGGTTGTTCATGATCTTCTAGGCATGGTAAAATGTAGGTTTGGCTCTTACTAGCAAATGAGAATTCCAATGCATGATGCTTATTCAAGTATTTATAGAATCACCTTGTAGATTTTTAAAATCAGTCAATTAAATTGTGCAAATATTCTGTTTTCAATGCAGTACAAGAAATGACAACAATTAAATGTGAGGGAATATGTATCAGAGATGTAGTGATGTGTTTCCCATGCGTTTTATGAACAATCCACTCACAAACAGATCACATCTAATGCATGCTCATTGGAAATCATGTAATTAAAGCACTTTATGGTCAATGCAATCTGAAAAGTTGATTTTAGCTGATGTAATAACTATTACATGCTACTACTATAGTCCAAAAACAATTATGTGATGCATACTTTGACTGGGTCACTCAATTAAAATCAATTCAAGCATATTCACATCAGCACAAGTGATTTTAACACATAAAAATATAGAGTTAGTCGACTAAAACTATACCAGAAAACTGATTTTTGGTGCAGTGGCAGTTTTAAGTGAAATCTATGTGTTAAATTTGCAGTTTTAGCTGACTAAAAATATCAGATTACACAAAATTCACATTAGACCAATTTAAATCAAATATATATGATGTTTTGTGAGATTTAACAAATTGAAACAGTCCAGAATACAAATTATGCAGATTTTGACAATTTAAGTGAAATCTATGTGTTAAATTTTCCTATTTAGCTGACTGAAATTCTAGCAGTTTTCAAATTATGCAGATTTTTATCATTTTAAATGCAGCACACACATGATCTAATAAGATTAACAAGCCAAATAGATATCAACATATATACTTTATGTCAAGAATACCTAATTCAGTTATAAGCTTATTAAATCTATCACGTGCAAGTGGTTTAGTGAATAAATCCGCCAATTGATTTTCAGTTTTCACAAACATGATTTCAATATCACCTTTTTGAATATGATCTCTTATGAAATGATGCCTGATTTCAATGTTAGTTTTAGAATGCTGGATTGGATTCTTAGTTAGGTTGATTGCATTTGTATTATTATAATAAAGAGGTACCTTCTCTAGCTTTACACCATAGTCCATAAGTTTATGCTTCAACCATATGCTTTGAGCACATGCATGTCCAACTGCTATGTACTCAGCCTCAGCTGTAGAGAGTGCTACACATGCTTGCTTCTTACTATTCCATGAAATTAGGCTTGATCCAAGTAGATGGCATGTACCAATTGTGCTTTCCTATCCAATTTGCATCTTGCATAGTCAGAATCTGAAAAACCACTAAGAACAATGTTAGATTCATTAGGATACCATAATCCAACATTAGTTGTTCCTTTCAGATACTTGAGAATTCTTGTTGCAGCTTTGAAGTGCGATTCCTTTGGATTGGATGGAAACCTTGCACACAAGCAAACACCAAATTGTATATCCAACCTACTGACACTTAGATATAGCAAGGAACCAATTAACCCTCTATATTTGGTTGAATCAACTTGTTTTCCAGCTTCATCTGCATCCATAAGGCAGTTTGTAGCAATTAGAGTGGCATCCTCTTTGCAACCTGCATTTTAAACGTTTTCAGTAGGTCAAAACAATATTTTGACTGGCTTAAAAGTGTCCCATGCTTGAGTTGCTTCACTTGCAGCCTTAGGAAGTAGGTTAGCTCACCCATCATAGACATCTCAAATTCTCCCTGCATAGCTGCAACAAACTCTTCACACATGGAGTTATTATTTGATCCAAAGATTATATCATCTACATATACTTGAACAAGTATTACATCACTTGCATGCTTTCTAATGAAAACTGTTTTATCAACAACACCTCTAGCATATCCTTTAGATAAAAGAAATTTGTTTAACCTCTCATACCACTATCGTGGAGCTTGTTTCAAACTATATAAAGTCTTTTTCAATTTGAAAACATGATTAGGATAGAAGTGATCTTCAAAGCCAAGGGGTTGTGATACATACACTTCTTCATTTAAGAAACCATTCAACAATGCACTTTTCACATCCATTTGAGAAAGTTTGAAATTACACATGCATGCATATGCTAATAATAACCTCACAACTTCTAGCCTAACTACACGTGCATATGTTTCATCAAAATCAATGCCTTCCTCTTGATTATAACCTTTAGCAACTAGCCTAGCCTTATTCCTAACAATGTTACCATTTTCATCCATTTTATTCCTGAACACCCATTTTGTACCAATCACATTCATTGCATCAGTTTTAGGAACAAGAGACCACACATCATTCCTAGTGAATTGATTAAGTTCATCTTGCACAACAACAACCCTATTACTATCACATAATGCATCATTCACATTCTTAGGTTCAATTTGAGAAACAAATTCAACATGTCGAAAGAATGCAAGCTTGCGTCTAGTGGATACTCCTTGTTCTATGTCATCAATTATGTTGTCCTTTGATAATCCATTAGGTTCAATCCACTCCTTGGGTAAGTTATTTTCTGCAGCTTTTTCACTCGACTGAATTTGCTTTTCAGCTGACTGATTTTCTGCAGCAGATTCCAATTCTGCAGCAGATTGCTTTCTGCGTTATATCTTCTTCATCTACAATCTTAGGCACATGGTTTTGCAATTTTGGGTTAGTTTCATCAAATACAACATGCATAAACTCTTCAACAGTCATCAATCTCTTATTATAGACTATATATGCATGACTTTGTATAGCACAGCCTAGAAAAATACCTTCATCCATTTTTGCATCAAATTTGCCAAGACTTTCTTTGTCATTGTTTAAGATGAAACACTTACATCCAAATACTTTTAGGTGGCTTAAAACAGACCTCCTCCCTTTGAAAAGTTCATAGGGTGTTTTCTTCAAAATTGGCATAATCAACACTCTATTTAAAACATAGCAAGCAGTGTTGACTGCATAAGTCCAAAAGTACATAGGTAGTGAATTTTCATTTAACATAGTTCTAGCTAGTTCCTCAAGTAACCTGTTTTTCCTTTTAATAACACTATTTTGTTGTGGGGTTCTTGGTGCAAAAAAAATATGCTTAATGTCATGCTTTTCACAAAAGTGTTCAAACTTTTCATTTTGAAATTCCCCTCCATGGTCACTTCGAAGAGACACTATCTTGGAACTCTTTTCATTTTCTAGCATCTTGACAAGTCTTTTAAAGCATGAAAAATGTCATTTTTGGCAGCTAAGAACAAAGTCCATGTGTACCTAAAGAAATCATCAACTATAACTAATGCATAAAGATTGCCACTAAGACTCATGGTTCGAGATGGACCAAATAGATACATGTAAAGCATCTCTAAAGGTCTTTTAGTTGACATGCTTCACACACTCTATCCTTCTCAAAATTGAGTTTTGGTAGTCCTTCAACCAGCTATTTTCTATTTAGCTGATTAAAATGCTGCATGTGACAAAGTCTCCTATGTCATAACCAAGTGTCATCCTCTTTTGTAAGCAAACAATGGATGCTAAATGATGCATGATGCAGATCTAGTAGATATATATTGTTGACTCTTTTTCATATCAAAATAATAGTACCATATGCATCATATATATAAAGGAATTATTTGGTTCAAACATCACTTTAAAGCCTTTGTCACATAATTGACTTATACTTATCAAATTATGTTTCAACCTTTCTACCAGCAACACATTCTTAATGTTGAAAGAGGATCCATTGCCCATGACTCCATTTCCAAGGATTCTTTCTTTATTGTTATCTTCATAGGTTACAAATCCTTCCTCTTCAGTTCTAACTTTGCAAATTTGGTCTTATCTCCTGTCATATGCCTTGAGCAGTCACTATTTAGGTACCATAGATCCTTCTTTTCCTGTTTTATGACCTGCAAAACAATATAGTATTACATGGTACCCTTTGATAGTTTGGGTCAAACATGGTTATGCCTTTCTAGATCCTTTTGGGATCCATTTCATAATCCCTTAGGTACATCGTACTTTCTTGCATAGCAATTCTTAAGAACATGACCCTTTTTCATACAGTAGTTGCAAGAAATGAAGGGCATATCATTTGGCTCACTCTTGGAAAAGAAACTAGAGAACTTCTTGGCTTTCTTTTCATGGATAGGTGTATAACCAAGTCCATCCTTTCCAAAAACATAATTTTTAGAGCCAAGAACAGCTTCCAGCTTCCAGGTTAGGTACATAATACTTTCTTGCATAACAATTCTTAAGAACATGACCCTTTTTCATACAGTAGTTGCAAGAAATGAAGGGCATAGCATTTGGCTCATTCTTGGAAAAGAAACTAGAGAACTTCTTGGCTTTCTTTTCATGGATAGGTGTATAACCAAGTCCAGCCTTTCCAGATACATAATTTTTAGAGCCAAGAACAGCTTCCAGGTTTGGTTTTCCTCTTGTGAACTTTGCACAAGTTTTGAAAAGATATTTCACTTGATTTTTCAAAGTAGTGCAATTTTCACAAGGTTTTATAGCTAGCTGTTTTTCAGAACAATCGATTGAATTACTGTAAATCATTTCCAAATGTTCAAAATCAGTTTTTAAGTCAGTTGTTTCTAATTCTAGTTGGCTAACTTTATTTTCTAGCCAACTATTTAATCCTTTTAGTTGATTGTTCATGACAGCAATTTTGTTTGCCGCACTATGCAACTCTTCAAAGTCATACGACAATTGGTAATAGTCATTCTTATCTTTGGATGACAAGGAACTTGCTTGGCTTGATGAGGATGATTCATATTTGGCCATGAGGTAAGGATTTGCTTCCTCACTTTCTTCTTGAGATGAAGTGCTTCTTGAATCATCATTGTCCTCCCAAGCTGTGTAGGCACGTCTTTTCTTGGCCTTTTTCTCCTTTTTCCTGTCATAAACCTTCTCCTTCTCTTTGTTAACATTAGGACATTCAATCTTGATATGTCTTTGGTTTCCACAATTATAACATAAGAATTTAGAAGAATTACTTGAATCATTTTATTTAGAAATGTACCTCCTTTGATTACCTTTGTTGCATTTCCTCTTGAGATACTTCCCAAACCTCTTGACTAGTAGATTCAAGTTCTCATTATCACTTGTTTCAACAACCTCTTCCTCGGTTTCATCACTCTTCTTGGAGATACCCTTCAATGTTATGGTTTTTACCTTTTTCTCACTTGATTCAAGCTCACTTAGTCTTTGCATTTCAATCTCATGTTCTCTTAGTTTGCCAAACAGTGCAGCTGTTGTGATGATGGATAAATCCTTTGATTCAGATATGGCAGTCACCTTTGGTTGCCAATTTCTATCAAGACACTTAAGTAACTTGATGTTTAGCTCCTCTTTGTCAAATTCTTTGCCTAGACCCATGAGATGGTTGACTATGTGAGTGAACATCTTTTGCACTTCAGCTATGGACTCTCCTTTTTGCATCTTAAAAAGCTCATACTCTTGAATTAAGACATGCTTCCTTGCTCTTTTCACTTCATTCGTTCCTTCATGTGTAACCTCTAGGACATCCCACATTTCCTTTGCACTCTTACATTGGGAGACCCTAAAAAATTCATCCATACTCAAAGAAGAAGTGATGATGTTCTTGGCATTGCATTCATATTGAGCTCTTTGATAACACTGTCATTGACGCGATCAAATTAATACTACTAAACTACAGCAACGTCAGTATTCCTAAGATAGTAGTCAACAAAATAGAAAGGGTAAAGTAACCCAAAGTCGTCTCCCAACGAACACGGAATTGATTTTTAACAAATTAGTTTTTATAAAACTATACAAAAGAGTTAGTCAAATAAAATAATAAAAATATGAAAGATAAAGATAAAAAGATAAAATAAGATACAAACAATAGTAAAGAAAAATAGATTGATTCCATTGCTTTTTCAAAATAGATTCATCATCGGTTATCTAAAGATTATTGCTTAATTAATTATTGTTGTAGATTTACAAATTAATCAATGTAAAGTCTCAATTAATTTGTTGGCGTTCTCACTTTTAACCAATGTACAGTCTCAATTAAAAGTGAGAACTTTTAGATTATACACAGTAAATTCAATCAAAGTACAGTCTCAATCAAATTTTACTATTCCTAATCATGTCTATTCTTTTATCTCCTCGCCAAATAAAAAGCTTAATTAATCAAAGTAAAGTCTCAATTAATTTTCGTTAGAGTAAATAACTTTAATTAAAGTAAAGTCTCAATTATTGGTAAAAACTCATTTAATCACATGAAAGTTTCTAAATAAAATCAAAGTAAAGTCTCAATTAGATTTCAAAACCCTTGAACTCATATGATCAATATGCATATAGATTTAAAATCATTACTTTTTACATGATTCAAAGATAAAAGACATAGATGAATTAAAACCTCAACAATAATAAAAGAACAAAGAAATTAATTGATCTAACCTCAGAATCCAATTAAGAAATTACAATGGAATCAACCCAAGAAGTTTAGAACTCCATGAATGCAAAATAAAAATAGAAGAATGGAGAGAGAGAAAGGAAACGAAATTATGCCCCTCCAATAAGGTTCTAGAAAGAATGCAAAATAAAAGATACCTAAGGATGTCTCTACAAAAACCTAACCCTAGCTTCTAGAAACTAGGTCAAATAAGGTTATAAAAATGAGAGACAAAAGACCTAACTATGGTGTGTGCAAGGGTAATTTCGTTCTAGCACAAAAGAAGACAAAGAATGTGTCTCATATGTCTCCAAAAAGTGGCCAAAGTGTGCTAAAAACAAAGGAGACCAAAGGTACATAGGTACACTTGCTTCATGCCTTTTACTTTATGCTTTATGCCTTTGCTTTACTCTCTCATCCACATCATTTATGCTCCCCA